>Ga0247842_10000372_pt1 | contig 96341 bp, 76 predicted proteins | sample LaCruzMarch2015__3_FD_192411 | JGI IMG/M metagenome (GOLD analysis project Ga0247842, IMG submission 192411) | Freshwater microbial communities from meromictic Lake La Cruz, Castile-La Mancha, Spain - LaCruzMarch2015_19m | ecosystem: Environmental > Aquatic > Freshwater > Lake | place: Spain... | reverse complement strand
TTTTGTCCTAACATCTATTTCTTCTTCTTTTATTCTTTGACTTTTGATTACTGTTTTATTAGCTATTCTTATGCCAAAAAAAATAATCCCCCTCTATTTCTCCCTGAGTTGTGCAACACGCTCTGAAGGAAACGGTGATGGAAACATTTCGGGAAACGAATTTTATAGTTTCAACTATGTAGTTACTTCTCTTGAAGATAATTCGCCCGGTGTTGAGAATTTCTCACTTTTCCAGAACTATCCCAACCCATTTAACCCATCTACTATTATTTCATTCTCGATACCTGAGACTGAATTAGTTATGTTAAAAGTGTACGATGTAATTGGTAATGAAGTTGCAACATTGATAAATGATGAACTTTCCGCCGGAATGCATGAAGTAAAATTCACTCCGTCCGGATTAGCCAGCGGTATATATTTTTATAAGCTTCAGACTCCGAACCTTTCATCCGTCAGAAAAATGCTTCTGATGAAATGATTTTAAGGCCTTCGTGAAATGAACCAAGAAGGGCTTTACTTTTTTCTATTTTCTTTGAAATTTTGTTATATTGAAGCATTAAAATTTATTTTTTCCACTAAACTTAAAGTGTGTTTAAAATGACAGGATTTTTAAGAGTTGTCCGGATTACTTTATTTTTTCAGGTTATTATTCTCTTTTCAATTTCATCCTTCCCTCAACCCAAAGAAAAAACAAAAGTTGCCATTACTATAGATGATTTACCTTTTTCGAGCTATCGTATGCTTACTCTTACAGAAAAGAATTTTATATACGACCAGCTTATTACGGCATTTGAAAAAAATAAAATTACGTCCCTCTGCTTCGTTATTGGCAACACTTTTAAGCCAACTGACGCACCGTTTCTAAAACGAATTGCAGCATCGGGTCAGCTACTGGGAAATCATACGTTTTCTCATTACGATTATAATACAGTAGCTTTTGAGAAATACACAAAAGATATTGAGAAATGTTTTGATCTCCTTGCACCATACGATATACAGAAGAAATTCTTTCGCTTTCCTTACCTGGCGGAAGGTAATTCTAAGGAAAAAGTTGAATCGATTTACTCATTTTTCAATAAAAATCAAATTACACCTGTCCCTGTTACCATCTTTTGTTCAGATGTAAAATTCAGCAAGGATTTTGAACGGGCATATTCTAAAAATGACAAGAAGGAAATGGACAGAATTGCAGATGAATATCTTGCTGATCTCAAAAAGAATACTAAGATTGGTCTGGACCTTGCACGGACTCAGACGCGCAAAAACCCCGGACATATTCTTCTCTTCCACATCAACCTTCTTAGCGCATATACAATTAATGGATTAATAAGCATGTGTAAAGAAATGAACATGGAATTTGTTCATATCGATGAGGTTCTTAAAGAAGATGTATATAATAAACCTCCCAAGTATTTTGGCGGAGCAGGGTATACCTTTTTTGAAAGGTTTTAACCTCTTAAAATGAGATTAACCAAATTAATAAGTAACAGATTTCAATTTTTATTCCTCTGCGGAACTATACTGTTTTTTGCATATTCCACTTCTTATTCTCAAGTGAAAAATGAGGAAATTAAAAATGAAGCCGTAAGGCAGATGTCCTTGGGCCGGTATGGGGAGGCGATTGAACTTCTTAATAAATTCATTACTGCAAATCCCAGACTTGCGGACGGATATAATCTCCGGGCTCTATGTTACGAAAAGAGAACCCAATATGAGTTTGCTGTTTATGATTACAGAAACGCTTTAAAATTGCCTTCCGTGGACAAAAGCATTACTAACAATCTTGGGCGGGTTATTGAAGTCTGGTATGACCAACTTTACCTCAAAATTGAGGGGCACAGACGAGAAATTGCGATTAATCCAAGCAAAGGTATAAATTACCTGGAAATCGGGAAGTGCTATAAACACATGGGTCAGTGGGGACTTGCAGAGCAATGGTACGACGAATTTCTTCGGCGCGAAGAGGCCTCTGCTGATGAAGTGATCAGGTATTCGGAAATTCTTGCCAAGAATGGTCATATCGAAAAGGGGGAAAAAATCCTCAAGATATACGTCGATAAGTATCCAAAAGATCACCGGCTTTGGAGCCGTTACGGCTATTTCACTTTATGGCTCGGTAAACTAAAAATTGCAATAGAGGCTTTTGAAACAGCACTTGTTCTCCGTCCCTTTTTCCTTGAAGCTCAGGATGGTCTTGACCAGGCGCTGGGGAAAGGATACACCTATTCGATTAATGATACTTCCTATAACGCCAGGAAGCAAACAGTAGAGGGAATAAAGAAGCCACTCCCTCCACAGGAATATCCGATTGACCGTTATTATAGAATGCTCAAAAGGAATCCCAATGATGATAACACGCGATTCCTGTTAGTGACTGAATTAAAAAACGCGAATCGGTTCGAGGAAGCTCTCGAACAACTCGATATACTTTCTGCAACCCATGGGGAGTCAGAAAGTTTTATAAATTTGTATTCCTCGATTACAGCATTAAGAGATTCAATTTATTATCAAAATATTGAAGAAATTAAAACCCGCTTTGAAAACAACCCAAATAATAAAGATGATTTAGTTATGATCACTTCTTATTATAATAAACTTTCCCTATTTGACGAATCTATTGCGGCGTTTGCAAAGTTTATTGAGAATACTCCCAACGATGAAAATTTGGAGATTAGATATCGTTTTGCTGAAACAGCCGCCTGGAATAAAAATTTTGATATTGCTTTAGAGCAATCTAATTACATTCTACAAAAAGACCCTGAAAATTTAAGTTACCAACTCCTTTCCGCCCAGCTTTCAGCCTGGACTGATATGGAACCTGAACGGGGCAAACAATATATTGACAATATTCTTTCAAAAGAACCTAAGAATTTTTTTGCTTTAATTACTGCAGGGCTTCTTGCCGTAATGCTCAATGACTTCGATGCTGCGACTCAATATTTAGACAGAGCCCGGGAGATTAATCCTGCTTCCACTGATGTAACCACACTCGAATTGCGAATAACTTTCGAAAAACTGCGATATGAAGAGAGTAAATTATTTGAGATTCTTGATCAGGCACGCAATACTATTGCAAACGGGGACTGCGTTGGTTCGCTAACTTATTTTGAAGATTTTATTGCTAAATCTCAACCAAACAGGCTTGTTCAAAAAGAATATGCTGACGCTCTTTCCTGCGCACAGCAGTACGATAAAGCTTTGGAAATATACAATACTCTCCTTCAGGAAGATTATAATTTTAATATCGATTTCAGCCGTGCAAAAACATATTTGTGGAAAGGGGATTCACTTACAGCCGTTACAGAATTGGAGCGTCTTCATGAAATTGAACCGGACGAATATTATATGAATTTATTTCTTGGGGATGCCTATAGAAGCGCAGGTATGATCCGAAAAGCGAGAACGCAATTTGAAACTATGCTTGAAACCACTCAGGATACAGCTGAAATTGCAATAATTGAGCAAAGAATCGGTTGGCTTCCACTAACACCTGTGCAGTCTTTCTTTAATTCTTTCCCGAATTATTCTTCCCTTACGCCAGCCTTCTCATATTACGGAGACAATAATGATTTCCATTATACAAACTACGGTCTGACATACGAACTGGGAGTTTTTGATTTCCTTTCTCTCACTATTGCGCTGAAAAATGGTTCTTTTGTAAACTCAGCAATTAAGAAAACGAACTCGTCGTCATATTATTCGGCAATAATCGGAGGGGTTTATTTTAGGCTCTCATCAGTAACTTTGGGAACGTCGTTTGGAACACGGATTTATTCTTTCACCAACAGGAAGTCTGATTATTTAGATATGCTTTTTAGAATAAGTGAGGATAGTCTCTATAGTGTTTCATTAGTATACGTTAATACCGAAGCCCCTGAAATATTATACTCTAAGAGACTTACAGATGCGGCTTTTCGTCCCGGGATTTATATCCTCTCAGGCGATTACAATTATGAAAACGTTCTGAGAGTTTATGGGAATTACAAGTTTATCAACGTCAACGATAAAATTAATAATCAAGGAGAGATTTACGACATAAGAATTGGCAAGTATTGGTTCCCTGACCTTTTAGGGGGATATGAATTTGCCGTTACTAATTTTCTTAAGAACTCAGCTGATTACTTCGCACCTCGAAATTTTACTACTCATTCATTATGGGCAGAATACACCGGTTTGAGTTTTGATGAACATAATATAACTGTCGGAGCTAAAGTCGGTTTAATTATGGATTATAATTTCATAGCTTCTGAGTTGACCGCTTCGTATAAAACCAAGCTCTATGAAACCATTAATTTGCAGGTATTTGGAAGAATAGGACAGACTACTCAGGGTATCGGAACATACGCGGGGCAAAGTATTTATAATTCAAGGTCAGTTGGAGCAGTACTTAGTTGGGTACTTCGCTAGAGCTAGTAGCCAGAAATCAATTCACATGGTGGGCAAGCAATTTCCGTAATACTGAGATTGCTTTATTCATCTGATTTTTTACGGTTTGCAACGAGACATCCATAATTTCCGCAATCTCTGTATAGTCAAATCCACCAAACCGGCTTAATAAGAAAGTGGCCCTGCATCTTTCCGGCAGTAAGTTTATGGCGTTCTGACAATCATCAAGAAAAAAAACTTCTTCTAAGTCTTCTTTTGTTTTCTGACTTAAGAGTAAAAGATAATCATCTTCCCTCGGGAAGATTTCCGGTTTTGTCTCTCTGTCAAGATAATTTAATGCCAGGTTTCTTGCTATTTTATATAAATATGCTTTAGGGGAAGAGTGTAGATTCAGTCTATTTCTATGAATCCAAAACCTAATAAAAGTCTCTTGAGTAAGATCCTCTGCCGACTCTTTGTTGCATGAATACCGGAATAAAAAATTATAGATCGCAGGTTGCATAATAAAAAAGAATTCTTTGAAAGCCGATTGATCGTTTTCCTGAATCTCCTTCACAAGTGCATTTATTCTTTTTTCATCAATCTGCATCTTAATACATCTACTCAATAAAATCGTTTAATCATAGTACCTAAATAAAAAAAAATACTGTCAAAAACAAATAATATATTTTAATAAACCTCGAGATTTCATTCCGGGTTAATATCCCCCGACATTTGGTAATAATGGATTATCAATTATTTCCGGTTACTAGTGAAAAGTAATTTCAGGCCATTGACATCTTTTGAATCAATAACTCTCATTAGAACTAATAGGGCTATAAACAGAAGTCCCAACAATAGTTTTATGAGGAGATTCAGATAATCAACAGGGATTAGATAAAAATACAAAAATGCCACTATAAATAATGCCAGAAATATCATTGATATTTTGACAAATTCATACTTCACATAGAATAGCCTCTGAGAAACGCCATAATATGCAATAGCCATTACGACATAACTTGCCAAAGTTGCCAACCCCGCCCCATAAATTCCCAGAACCGGAATCAGTGCAAAATTTACTGTAATATTCACTGCTGCACAAATTCCCATTATAACGGGCACAGAATTGCTTTTTTCTTTAATATATAATCCTGCAGAGAAAATAATATGAAATCCGTTAAACAAATATGCGAGCAAAACAATCGGGACTATACTCAATCCGCCCCAATAGGCATAACCAATCAGATGTCTTCCGAAAATGCTCATCTTCACAATATCATCGACAAAAAGAGTAAGGACTACTAAAATGAAACTACCGACGAGAGTGAAATAAGTAAATACTTTCGAATATAACTCCTTAGCATTTGGTTCCCGGGCGTTTTTCAGAAAAAAAGGTTGCCAAGCAAACTGAAACATTGATACAAAAAGCATCATAAAAATGCCTAGTTTATAATTTGCCTGGTATATTCCCAACTGTTTTAAATCTGTCAGCTGTTCGACTATTGGCCTGTCAATTACCTGTATAAAAATAGAAGCCAAACCCGCCGGGAGATATGGTATCCCAAATTTAAGAAACCTCTTAAATAATCCTTTGTCAAAGCAAAGTGAAAATAGTTCTTTATATACTGGAAGGACAAACGATAAAGAAAATAGTGACGCGACCAGATTGCTTATAAAAACCCCCTCAATACCCCATTTCAAACCAACAATCAGAACAATATTTAACACTACATTAATCACAATGTTTCCTACTTTTATAGCAGTAAATCTGACGGCTTTATTTTCTAGTCGAAGATTTAGAAACGGTATAGCTGCAAAAGTGTCAAATAGCAAAATCAACAACGAATATGTAATGATATAGTTATAGCCCGCAGTAAGGCTTAAAAAGTTCATGAGTGGTTTCTGGAGTGATAATATTCCCACAGAAAGAACCACTGACGTAAGAATAATCGTAATTGTAGGAATTGAGAAGACGAGTTTTTTACTGGGGAATTCTTCGGAAGTAGCAAACTTAAGATAGGCTGAATCCAATCCATAAAGGAAAAGTACATTAAGAATCCCTATGATGGCATAAACATTAGTGACTATCCCGTATTCCTCAGGTAGGAAGATATTTGTGTAGAGGGGAACGAGTATGAAATTTAGAAATCTACCCAGGATTGTGCTAATCCCGTATATAATTGTCTCTTTAGTAAGTTGTTTTAATTTCTCAATCATTAATTTTTCGCTTTTAACTTCTGATAAGCAGCGAAATATCAAGTCCTTTAACACTATGTGTCAATGCACCCGCTGAAATGTAATCCACCCCTGTCTCCGCCACTTCAGACAAATTATCTAAAGTAATTCCACCAGAGGCTTCAATTTTGCATCGTCCGTTCACAAGATTCACTGCCTTCTTCATTAACTCAACAGAAAAGTTATCGATCATTATTATCTCAACTCCGCATCTGAGTGCTTCTTCAGTTTCTATCAGATTCTTAACTTCAACTTCCATTCTGAAACTTGATTTTATTTTGTTCTGGTAATCCCGGCAAAGTCTAACCGCCTCTGTGATTGATCCCGCGATCTCAATGTGATTATCCTTTATCAGGAACATATCATACAGGCCGAATCTGTGATTTTCCGCCCCTCCGAGCCTAACAGCCAATTTATCAAAATACCTTAAGCACGGTACTGTTTTTCTGGTATCTAGTATTTTTGCTTTAGTATGCTTTACTTTTTGAGTATACAAATTAGCCAAAGTTGCTATTCCGCTCATCCGCTGCAAAAAATTAAGCGCAGTCCTTTCCGCAGTTAATATTGAAGCCCCATTCCCCTCAACTGTCGCCACAATAAGCCCGGTTTCCACATAAGAACCATCACCTATTTTTACCTGATAGCTCAGATTTTTATCCGTAAGTTCAAACACTCTACTGCAAATATCTAATCCCGCAATAACCCCCTTCTGCTTTACTAAAAAATCAGCCTTTGCACTTTTATAGCAAACAGCAACTGCATTAGTTGTGATATCTCCACCTTGAATATCTTCATATAATGCACTTAAAATTACTTCATCAATCTTTTCCTGTTTCATTATCAAAGTACTTTTTTATTAGTTTAACAAATATTTCAGGTGCCCGTGTAACTTTGTAACTTCCGGTTTGCATGAAGCAATGAAGTGTATATCCGGTGGCTATTAAACGTTTAGTCTCTTTCTCCCTCACGACATAATCAATTTTCATTCTAGATGCAGGGATTTCTTTCATCTCGCTGTCAATCTCCAAGACCTCATCATACTTAGCAGGTGTTTTATATATAGTGTGTGATTCGATCAAGGGCAAGTAATAACCCCCGTCTTCCAGATCTTTATATGAAAATCCCGTATCTCTCAACATTTCCGTTCTTGCCACCTCAAAATATTCCAGATAGTTACCATGCCATACAAAGCCCATCTGATCGGTATTTGCATATCTTACTCTAATCTCGCAAGTATTTCGCAGCATTCAATTTCTCAATTATAAAAAATTATTAAACTATTCAATAACTTCTCCCATTTCACCGAATTTATTCATTCGGTTTTCAATAAGTTTCTCCGGTTTTATCTTAATTAAACTGGCAAGTTCTTCTTTGAGCACTGCTTTTAATATGCTGGCCATCTCCTCATGATTTTTATGGGCTCCTCCTAATGGTTCAGGAACTATTCTGTCAATCACTTTTATTTTCAATAAATCTTCGGATGTAAGTCTTAAGGCTTCAGCAGCCTGCTCTTTATAATCCCAACTTCTCCAAAGAATACTTGAACACGATTCGGGACTAATAACCGAATACCAAGTATTTTGAAGCATTAAAATCCTGTCTCCGATTCCAATACCCAGTGCACCACCACTTGCCCCCTCTCCTATAATAACCACTATTACAGGTACTTTTAAGAGACTCATCTCTAATAGATTTCGGGCAATTGCTTCAGCTTGTCCCCGTTCTTCAGCTTCTATCCCGGGATATGCACCCGGAGTATCTAAAAATGTTATGACAGGTTTATTAAACTTCTCGGCTAATTTCATCAGACGTAGTGCTTTCCGGTATCCTTCAGGATTTGGCATCCCAAAATTCCGGAATACGTTGCTTTTTGTATCCCTACCTTTTTGATGCCCGATTATCATCACTTTATACTCATCGATTTTTGCAAATCCACCAACAATAGCTTTATCATCTTTATATTTTCGGTCCCCATGCAGTTCAACGAATTCATGTGTCATCAGGTATATATAATCAAGTGTATATGGCCGCTCCGGATGCCGGGCTAATTGCACTCTCTGCCATCGTGTCAGATCTTTGTAAACTGTCTCTTTTAAGTTACGGACTTTATCTTCAATTACTTTAATTTCTTCATCAATATCCAGAGTTGATGAGAGATTTCTCATTTCAGCCAGTTTTGTTTCCAGCTCGGCTATCGGTTTTTCAAATTCAAGTAATGTCTTCGCCATATTATCTCACTAAATTAAATACTTTTAGAATTGATTTTCCAATAATTTCCAGGTCCAACCATATGTTCTGATTCTTTGCGTAAAAAATATCTATTTTCTCTTTATCGATCCCGTCCTCAATAAACCACAAACCCGTTATCCCCTTTTTCCCCAAGTACAAATCACTAGAATCAGGTGGATTATTCGGACCAACTATACTAATCCTTCCCGTAAATATCATTGGTGATGACTTAATAAGTGTCACAAATCTGCTTTTGCTTTCTTTTCCAGTGAATAACAATAAAGGGTAAATTAATAGAAGAAAAAGTGATATTACAAAATCCAATAATCGCTTCAGAATTTTATTTACAGGCTCAGCAATGTTATAACTAATTTCAACAACCGGTAAATCCGTCAATAAATTCACAGATGATTTCCCCACAAGAAATTCAAGACTGTCCCCTGCGAGCTTAAATTCAACATTCTCCTTCTGACAGTTGGACACTATTCTCATTATCTCCTTATAGCTGAGTTCTTTTGAAGAAAATATCACCTCATTAATTTTTTGCTCACTGATTATCTTTCTTATATTATCGAGACTTCCGATAACTTCGTACCCTGATATTTTTTCCCCAATGTCTTTTCGTGTTTTTGCTATTAAACCTATAATAGAGTAAAGTATTGTCTTCTTGGCTCTTAATTTCTCAGCTATTTCAATCTCTGTTGGAGAAGTACCAACAATCAGAATTTTGACTCTTGCGTTTTTTATTCCGCCGTCCTTTATGAAAAACTTATAAAGGACTCTCCAAATTATCGAAAGGAATAAAAATATAAAATAGCTTATAATTACGACAACACGGCTATAAGCATAATCTTTAAAAAAGAAAGTTAAAGCTGAAATGACAAAAAAGCCGCCCATTACCGAAGTGAAATTACTTAATACTGATATACCTTCACGTCTGTAATTACCGGTTGCTATTCCTACTATTATTTGAATGAAAGCAGGTACAGTAAAGATGATCATAAGAGAATCAGTACTAAATCCTCCCCATGTGGTTATTGATTCGTAAAACTTCTCCGATAAAAAGAGAGCCAAACTGAAAAAAATAAAATCCAGCAGTAAGGAAATTATTACAACTCTATCTCTGCCAAGAAATGCGATAAACTCCCTCATTATAATGGCAATTCGTAATAATGCCTCAACAAAATATGAGTTCGAAATATGCTTTTTTACAAATAAGTGCATTGCATTGTAGAAATGTCGAATCTCATCAATACTGCTTCTTTTTGTACTCTCACCTTTATAATGAATTATTTGGGTTGTATGAACATAGAAAACCTTATACCCACTTTGCTGAACACGAAAACACCAATCGAGATCTTCCCCATACATGAAGAAGTCCTCATCCAGTCCTCCAATTTTTTCATAAACTTCTCTCCTTAAAAACATAAAGGATCCAGAGATGGCATCTACTTCATGCGTCTTGTTCTCGTCAAGGTATGTAAGATTGTACTTGGCAAACAACCTACTGTGGGGAAACAATGAACTTAATCCAGTCACTTTACTAAATGAATTCCATGGCCCGGGGAAACTCCTCCGGCAACCGGATTGAAGTGTCCCGTCAGGATTTAATATTTTACACCCTGCTAATCCGGCCTTCTTTTTTTCTTCAAAGAATTTTATCATCGTTTCAAATGTATCTTCTTCCACAATTGTGTCAGGATTTAATAAAAGAAGATAGTTTCCCTTAGCAATCCGCAATCCAAGATTATTTGCTTTACTGAATCCTAAGTTTTCCTTGTTCTCAATTAATTTTACATCAGGGAATTTACTTTTTATCAAATCAATGCTACCGTCATCAGATGCATTGTCAACAATGATTATTTCTGAAGTGATTTTTTGGGTTGCTTTATTTATTGATCTTAGTAAATTTTCAAGAAATTCCTTAACATTATAATTTACAATAATTATTGAAAGATCCATTTCCAAGCTATTTTAATAAACCAAAAATACTTTTCAATCTAAGCTTCCATACCATCCACACAGCTTCCCTTACAATCTTTTTAGACATTTTTGATTTTCCCCGTTCCCTCTCTGTAAACACTATTGGTATTTCACCGATTTTAAAACCTTTTTTCCATGCTTTAAATGTCATTTCTATCTGGAAAGAGTACCCATTTGAATGAATAAAATTTAGATCAATGGCTTCCAAAACTTCTCTTCTGAAGCACTTGAATCCCCCTGTAGAATCAGAAATTGGAAGTCGCGTAATTACTTTTGTATACTTATTTGCAAACCAGCTAAGAAGCAACCTTTGCATAGGCCAATACATTACCGTAACCCCACGCAAATATCTACTTCCAAGCACAAGATCATATTCCCCTATGGCAATTAGAAAATTCTTTATTTCCTTTGGATCATGGGAAAAATCAGCGTCCATCTCAAGGATATAGTCATATTTTTGCTCAATTGCATATTTAAAACCTGCACAATATGCAGTTCCAAGACCAAGTTTTTTCTCGCGTTTTAACAAATGAACTCGTGGTTCGGATTTTATTAAGTTTTCAACCCAGATTCCTGTACCGTCAGGAGAATTATCATCAACAACAAGAACTTCCACACTAGCATCATAAAGATTCAAGATTACCGGAATCATATTTTGAATATTGTGAATTTCGTTGAAAGTTGGAATTATAACAATTGCTTTTGCCATAAACAGATTATTTGATTATTAAATAAATATCAGATTTAAAATAGCTATTTGAATCAAGAATTTCAATATTAATCATAATGTCCCTTGCCAAAAAATACCACAAAAAGAGTTCGAAATAAAATCTTAAAATCCATTCTGAGAGACATGTTTTCAATATAAAACAGATCAAATCTTAATTTTTCTCTTACATCCTCGACAGATTCATCATATTTGTGTTTTATTTGAGCCCAACCTGTTATTCCGGGTCTTACCTTTAACCTTCTTTTATAGTAAGGAATCTCCTGAGCAAGTTTCTCAACAAAAAAAGGTCTCTCCGGACGAGGACCTACTAAACTCATATCTCCCATCAAAACGTTTATCATTTGTGGTATCTCGTCTATCCTGACTCTTCGTACAAATCTTCCTACTCTGGTCACCCGTGGATCATCTTTTGTTGACCATACCGGACCTGTATTTATTTCCGCATTAAGAATCATAGATCGAAACTTAAAAATCTTAAAACCTTTACCGTCTTTACCGGTTCTCTCCTGTCTATAGAACATTGGTCCGTTGGAATCAATTTTAATTGCAATTCCTACAAATATAATCAAAGGCATTGATATTATTAAGGCTACAAATGCAATAATAATATCAATAAGTCTCTTGATTTTCTTCTCCCATTCCGGCATTAACTGTGGATTGATGTCAATCAATGGGAATCCATAGAGTTGCATAGTTCTTGCCTGACCACTAAGGATCTCATATAAATCCGGTACAATTTTTAATCCCACATCTTTATTTTCGCATTTGCTGATTACATCAATCAAAATATCTTCATCGTGGTGTTCTAAAACAATAATAACTTCACGTATATGATTTTGATCAATTATTTCAGTAATTCTATCTGCTTTACCAAATACAGTTAATCCATTGTATTCCTTATTAAGGTTCTCCTCTTTTACAGCAATGAACCCCACAACATCCAGACCTAAACCTCGATGTTTTAAGACTTCGTCTGCAATCTCAATTGATTTTTTATTAAACCCGACTATTACTGTATTTCTCCTGCCGATTCCCTTTATCAGCAGATTTCTCTGAAAACTCCTTAAGGAAACTCTCCCCACAGACACGAAGACGAATAAAATACACCAATAAATAAAAATCAAATAACGGTTGGGGGATTCCACGCCGCGAGTAAAGTCATCAAAGAAAATAATAGAGAATAAAACTAAAACTCCAAAGAACGACGCTTTAAGAAGAGCGGATATTTCATCAAATCTAGATAGAGCAAACCATGTTCGATACATTCCCACAAAAAAGAAAACAATTAACCAGTAAAAATAAACAGCTGTCATCGAGATGTATATTTCAGGCAGAGTAATTAACTGGAATAATCCACTTTCAACCCTGAAATAGAAAAATGCAATCCAAGACAGATTGATTGTCAAAAAGTCGATCAAAATGATTGTTATTCTATTTATCTTTTTATCCATGAACTAATCTCTGGTCGTTGATTCCCAAATCACACTATGTTTATTTTTTAGGAATCTTATAAAGCCAATTAATAAAGCAGTATTAGCCATTGTGAAAAAATATGGTAACGAAAATATTGAAATTTTAATCTTTAATTTGCTAAAACAATACCCAATAAGGGCAGAAAAATAAAATATGAACTGACCGATAAGCACATAACAGAAGAAAACATTCTCTCCGCTCAGTAATAATGAAAGAACAAGAAGGATTATAGCAAAAAAAGGAAAAAACCACCTTAAGATCTTATGAGACCAAAAAGCATACGAGACTAAAAACGGTCGGAAAGTCAAAAAATCTTTGAAGAAACTTATAGTCTGATAATTTGTCGAGGAAAATCTGACTTTTCTTTTATATTCTGTGGAAATATCCTGTCCGACATCCTCATACGCAACTGCATCGTAATTGTAAATAAATTTATAACCTTTTTTTATGACACTAAGAGTGAGAAAGAGATCATCCGTAACTGCTCGGTTAAGAGGAATCATTTCAAACAGTTCTTTACGTATCGCAAATATTCCTCCATTTGCACCAATGAGAAATCCCAGTTTTCCTTCTAATATTTTTATGAGTGTTTCGAATTTCCAATATCTGCTTTCTTCAACCGATTCATTCTTACCCACCAGATTATCTTTCAAAACAAGTCTTCCACATACCCCTCCCACCTTCTCGTTTTGAAATCCCGAAACCAGGCTTTCTATTGCATCAGCATGGAAGATCGTATTTGCATCGGTAAACACGATTATAGGATTTGCAGTTAATTTCGACAAGTTATTAAGTATCCCTGCTTTACCACTTCTCTCATTATATAAATGGAACTTTAGCCACTTGTACTTCTCACTCATTTCAATCAATATTTTATTAGTCCTGTCAGAAGAATTATCAGATCCGATAAGAACTTCCATTTCCGGAAATCGTTTAATTAAGTGAGCAAGATTCTCAACTCTCCCTCTGATAACTTTTTCTTCATTATAAGCTGCTATGAGTATCGAGATTCCTTTAATTTCCATAAACTTATAAGCATTCTTTTCTTTTTTAACAAGGCCAATTATATAAATACTTAATGGATAAAGCAGATAAGTATGTAACATAAGGAAGATAATTAAAAAGAAGAACAGATGGACAATTATCATATTGCATTTACCTTATTATGATGCTCGATAATTGTCAAATATTCCTGTTCAAATTTCTTGGCAATTATCGGCCAAGTATAATTCTCACGTATTAGATTCCGAGCATTTATACTCATTTCTTTTTTATTATACTTCCCGTCATAATAATCAACAATCTTACTCGTAATTTCCTTTTCTGAATCAGCAACGATAATTTGTTTGCTATCTTCAGCATTTATACCCTCTTTTCCGATCGAAGTAGTAATTATATTACACCCCATCCCCAGCATCTCAAGAATTTTAAGTCTGATTCCACTGCCAATTCTTAAAGGTACAACCATCAGATCTTTATCTGCTATATTCTCTGTCAGATTTTCAACAAATCCAACAAGTTCAACATTTCTTTTCAGGCCTTCATTTATTTTGATTTTATCCATACCGCTACCATATACATATAGCTTTATCGAAGGATTAATTTTAATAAGTTCGATCATTACACTTGACAAAAACCACTCGAGTCCGTCAAGATTAGGGTACCATTCCAATGAACCAATATGAAATAGTGAATAGGGAATCGGTTCAAGTCTTTCGATATTCAGAAAGTGCTCTTCCACACCCGCTTCAATAGTCTTTGTTTCAATATGAGTATTCATCTGCAAAAGTTGCTTTTCATCAATAGATGTAATCATTATGCATTTGTCAAACTTTTTACAGTATTTGGTTTCATATTTTTGCAATTTTTCTGCTTGATATGAGGCATACCATTTCAGAAGAATATTTCTTTCTCTCTCTGCAAATCTCTTCATAATATTCATTTCAAGATTATGCTCCCTTAAAACTACCGGAACGTCCGATATTTCGCGTATCAAATCAATTATCCATGCCATATGCAAATGATCGATGTGTACGATATCAGGACGATTTTTTACAAAATACTCCTCTATAAATTCTCTAAGCTCCTCAGAGATAAATTTCGAAATATTATAAGGAGTAGATGTGAAGAGATTAAGCAATCCCGGAATAATTTTGTTTTCTGTCTGCACATCAAGAATTATGGGATTGCAATATTGGCTCAACTCCCTTTTAGCCATTTCCGCATCATTATTCTTTCTATATGAAACAAAATCTATTTCATGTCCCAAAAGGGATAAATATTTTGTAATGCCGAAAACACTAATATTTGCTCCAGTATTTTGAGGCACTCCCAAATGGGGCGATATTTGCAATATTTTCAAGGTTTTTATAAAAATTTATAATAAATTAAGAATAAATTTAACCTTATTAAATGAAAAATAAAACTCCTCTTTCCTCGCTGAAAAAAGCTTATTTCTGGCCTATTTTGGAGCATTGTTCGGTTTTTCCCTTTTTGGAACCACAAACATCTGTCGTAAATAGAAATAGCCCTTTTTCATTAAGTGAGGTTTAAAAAGAATTATTCCACCGATTATATAAAGTGGAACTCTAATTAAAACTCCGGAGTAGTGGAATGACACTATACATTTAAATTTTATCCCGGAATAGTGTTTCTGATAAAATTGCATTTTGCTTAAAGTTTGTTGTTTGAATTTAAACCATGGGAGATTTATGGTAGTTCCTCCCCCTAAGTGAATTAAAGAAGTAAGAGGATAGTAAATAACTCTTCCACCTGCTTCCTTAAAACGATAACAAAGATCCACTTCCTCGGAATAAAAGAAAAATGACTCATCAAACCCCCCCAGTTTTAGAGCATCCTCCTTTCTCATAAACATAAAAGCTCCCTTAACTATGTCAACATCTGTAACTTCATGTAAATCCAGGAAATTTTGATAATACTTATTTAAGCGCTTTACTTTAGGAAAAACCTTATACAGAAAAAAGGCTTCACTAAAAATATTCCATGGCGTATCAAAATCAGCAATACATTCCTGATGGGATAAATCCTGATTTTTTAGTTTACATCCTACGATAACATTCTTTTCATTCAGATTCTCAATAAAGTCGGCGATTTTATTTAAGGTGGATTCGATAAATATCGTATCATTATTTAGATAAGCAATATATTCTCCTTTTGCGTATTTCAAACCCAGATTATTCCCTATAGCAAATCCAAGATTCCTATCACTTTTAATTAGGACAACTCGTTCAAAATCTTTTACTGTGTCAGCGACATCCCCTTCTGTCGATTTATTGTCAACGACTATAATCTCATAATCGAGATTGCTGTGATTTTCCTGAAGGGTTTTTATGCAGTTATGAAGTAAATTAAATCCGTTGTAATTTACAATGACAATAGATATTCTCAAATTGCAAATCTACCTTTAATATTCTTTTTATAATCGATGAATCCTGCATAAATCATTTTTATCTTTTTTACTCTTTTTTTCTCAAATAGAACCATTTTAATAATATTTTTTAGAAAGAACTTTCTCTCTGTCCTAATCTCAGCAGGGAAAATCCGCGCATACTCTTTTTCAAAATAAAAGTAATTCCTGGTTTTATAATAAAACCTCACGGGGGCATTGTTATAGGGAAATATCTTACGAAACAAGAAATGCTTTCTCGTGATATTAGCTTCATTATGATCCAGAATTACAGAATTAACCTGAATAATTTGATATCCCTTGTGCTTTAACCTGAAACAATATTCAATATCAATATAATCTATGAAGTAATCATCACGAAACTTTCCGATTTTATTGTATGCTGCCAAGTCCAAAAGATTACCAGAAGTCATAGAACTGAATAATTCAGTATACATCTCTTTCGGTGGAGTTTTAGTTGAAAATTTATTCTGGAAAAACGGAGCTGCTATTCCGGTATTTGGCCTATCGCTGAAAGCTTGCATTAATTTATCAACAAGGTCCTGACACGCGAAACTATCCTGATCCATAGTAAGCAGATACTTATAACCGTTCTCTCTTGCATTGCAAGCCCCATAATTCATGGCATATCCTACTCCCATATTTTTGTTCTCTGAATAATAAATCACATTTTCAATACCTGTAATTTTATTGATAAAGAAATCATTCATGATATCCGAATTATCAAACACAAATAATTTATCTACTTGATTCGAGTAAGACATAATATTGTTAAATACATCAATTTCCGGATTGTATAAAACAACAACTCCGGCAACTTGATTTTTATTCATTTCCACCCCCATATTTACTTTGAATTTCAATCAATTTCTGGCGAACTTCAGATTCTGTATGTTTTGGAATATTTTCAAGCTTAAGACCCAATTTTTTGTTGAATATTCGCGTATAATATCGCAAACGTAAATCGTAAAACAGTTTATTTTTACGGATAACGCTCCTGGATAAATCCGGATCAAGATCCTTTAACATCTTATAACTTTCCGAGAGATCAGCAAACCACCAGAACGGAGGGTGATACCCGGCTTTGATAATTCTATAGGTGTGCTCTACATGTTCGTGGAAATTTTTAAATTTTTCATCTATGTAACCAGCTCTCTCAATTACATCTCTATGGTAATAGGAAAAAGCTCCTCCAAGAAAAAAATGAAATCCCAGGCTAAATTCCTTAAACTTAGTCTTCAATCGAGGATTTGGATTCCCTGCGCTGTCTTTATTGTCCGGCCCGTGATATGAAAAATTAAAGTGCTTAATTCCTGAAATTTCGGAAGCTCTGATATATTTCTCACACACCTCCTTATCAATTACTGATACATCGTCCTCGCTTATAAAAAGATGTTCGCACCCCTCAGCCATCATCAATTTCAAAGCCTCATTTTTTGATCTTCCCACTCCTTCATTTATTTTATGTTCTACTAACAAATTGATTTTAGCTAAATCTGTTTTGTTTATTAAAACTTTACCGTCGTTTATTACGATATTATAATCTACTTCGGGGATAGCTGCAACAGCTTGATGGAATAAATCTTCCCTGTTACAAGTTATGATCGCAAGTCCAATTTTGTTCTTCATCCTTATTCGCCTTTTTTTAGCCGGCTAATTTGGTCATGAAGTATATATGCATATTTATTATCTTCATATTTGAGACAGATTTTCAGAGCCTTATCTATTTCCCTTTGTGATTCAAGAATAACAGATATCAAATAAGTCATGTAAATTCTTGTTGGAAGAATCCAATTTTTAAAAAATCTATCACTGATTTTCTTAATTAATGAATATCCTCTTGAAGGTAAAGCTTGAAAACAATTCAGTCTTTTCAATAGCTTATTTCTTTCTGCAAACTCAAGTGAATTAATATATTGATGAGTGAAAGATTCCTGAATTCTTATTGTTTCTCTTACTGTTCGATTTATATTCTGAAATTCTTTATTCGATTGTTTGGGAGACATATAGTAATATCCGAGTTTTTCTTTAATATGTCTAATATCGTGCCTTAAAGCAACTTTTGTAATAAAGTCATAATCACCAGCAACTTCAAAAGCATCATCAAACCATATATCCTCTGTATAATGCAGACTGCTTCTCCACATCGACTGTGACCCCGCAAAATATTGATAACAGAGTTGAAGGGGCGAATAATCCGGACGGATATATTCCCCGATTAGGTTTTCATTTTTTTCGTAATCTTCTGCTGATTTTACGATATATTGGTCTGCATATACAAGAGCCAGATTAGAGTATTTTTGCAGATAATTGCTCAGAATTTCAAGAGCATCCTTTCTTAATCTGTCGTCCGTATTACCATTTGTGATAAACTCCCCTTTTGCTACTTTTATTCCTCTGTTCCAAGCTTTATAAATCGTTTCGCGATCTTCTGTCCTGATATATTTAATATTGGAATGGATTTTAAGATATTTTTGCAAAATTTCTTCTTCATTTTGTCTCGAACCGCTGTTTATTATTACAATTTCAATATCTTCAAATATAGTTTGCTCAACTAGGTTTTTAAGCCTCCCCTCAATGAATTTCGCAGAGTTATAAGTGGATATTATAACAGAAACTAAAACTCTTTTACCCCTGTCCATCCACTCTCCCGGAACCTCTTTCAACAATTTTCTTTAATCCCAGCATTAAACCGATAAAAAATCCCCACACGATAATCCCCACACCCCAAAACCATGCATCAGTTATCGCTAAGGAAACAGCAATATAGATTAATATCCAGAGCAATATAGTCGATAATAACTTCTCATCTTCGTTGCGTGCTTTTTTGACATTTCCGAATGCTGTCCTGATAATCATAATTATCATCAAAACGAAACCTGCAAATCCGATTATCCCCGTTTCGGCTAAAACCGCAAAATATCCCTGATGCGGAGTCAAATTCTTCACATACTTATCATATAATACATCCGGAATGCGTGCATAAGCTCTGGAAACAAGAGGAAAAGAATACATCCCTACTCCGGTATACGGATGAACTGTAAAAGCGTTCAACGCGGTATCCCATATCAGCATTCGTGTTACGAGGGAATTTCCAATATCAGCATCTTCATTAATCTCTTCCCCAACTTCAATATCCGTAACGCGCTCACTAAAATCAGTCACTCTCACACTTAATAGGACGGTAGCTGTCAGCAATAATGTTATTATCGAAATAAAATAGATTATCTTAATCCTGGTAATATTGTAAAAGCTGCTCTTCTTATAGAAATACATAATAAGTAAAGCAAATGTAGCTGCAAATGCAATCCACGTACTCCTTGTTTGCATAAGTACTGAAACAAGTACAAATATGCTGAGTGTAATCAAAAATACAACTTTTGGAATTGGCGATTTTCTCTTTATCACTACCATAATAAGATTAATTATGATTGCTATATTAACATAATCTACATACATCAATCCCGCAAAGCCAAACTTCCTGCCCCCATAAAGTGCCACCGCAATTAATACATTAATTCCGTTTATTAAACATAAAATAAGGAACATATTAACATAATATGAAATTTGCTCCTTCTTCCGCATAAATATTGCAATTGAATATATAACAACTAGAAAAGCAAGAAAATGAAGACTCAATACTAAACTCCCCATCAAAACCGCACTATTCATAAATGACGGTAAACACGTCAGCATGTATATAATAAAATATTTTGTTAACGAATTTCTGAAGTCTTCTTTTTGTATTGACTGCTGAGTTAAGAGAAATGATAATAAAAGAATGGGAACAAACAGTACTGCTACTTTCCAGCTAAAAAACAAATAGTTTATAAAAAATGTAATTACTAAAAAATTGAGGGTTATATTAAAATTAAAAACGAATAAAAACACTAGGGCTATACCCGCCATTGATAACAGCGCCAGCTCACTTCTTACCAATGAAGTAAGCAGTAAAACGACTGGTATTAAAAGAATAGCTACAAGTGTAAGAAAAAATTTATATCGCAGACTACCCGGGAAATTGTTTTCGATTAAAGTCTTCAAATGCTCTATTCTATTTCTGTTTTCTTAAAATTAAACAGATTCTTTTTAATATAAATCATCTTCTGATTTTCTGAATTCTTTATTATCTCCCGCGATATTATAAATATCAAAGTAAGTGATAATATGATTAGTGTAATTACAGCCGCCATTATTGTTCTCTTTGGAGAAGCTCGCTTTTCCGGTGGTGTTGCGCGATCTATAACCTGAAGAACCGGTACTTCTTTTTGCTCATCAAACCTGGCTTGTTCATAGAGTGGGACAATAAACTTCAGCATGGTATTATTAATTTCAACATCCCTGTATAATCTGAAATACTCCATCACTTTATCAGAAAGATTATTGAAAGGAATCAGAAACGAATTATCTTTCTTTCCGCTCTTTATTTCATTTAACTTATCACTAAATTCCTTTACACTGATTTCCGCTTGTCTGACTTGGGGAGCGCTCTCTCCCCAAAGTTTGTTCATTACCGCTAATTCAATCTGCTTAAGCGCTAATTCCGACTCCATTTTTGAGTATACTTCAATTGTCGCCTTAGTCTGGTTCTCAGCTTCAAATACTTTAGTCTTTTTCTGAAATAACTTCATGGAATCTTCTGCAATTCTTAGATTTGTCTTAATCTCACTAAATCGGGTCTCAAGAAAGATACGGTTCTCTCTCGATTTCTTGATATTAAGCTCAATAATAGATTCATTCAATAATTGAACTAAATAATTTGTCATGTCTGCAGATTTTTGAGGAGAACTGGCCCGGACTGTTACAAGAAATGCTTTTTCCTGCGTCTCTTCTGTACTGATATTTTTGTGAAGGACTTTGATAGTCTTCTCCCAGCTTTTCAGGTTATACTCCTTATATAAGTCAAATTTCTTTATTAACTTATTCGCTGTGGATCGACTATAAATAATTGTAATATATAAATCAATCGCAGAAGTCTTTTTCAACCCTCCAAGATTAACGGGAAGGTTGCTGAAGCCCTTCATCAAAGAAGCTATTCCCCCCGTTCCTTCATCATCCGAAGGAACAATCAGAGCTGTTGAATCATACTGCGGCTCAACTGTAAAATATATTAAAAAATAAGAAATTACCAGAGTACTTAAAGTAAGCACTATTAAAAATTTTTTCCACTTGACTAATAAAATTATATAATCAAGAAAATCTACACTTTTATCTTTAGACATTTATCCTCTAAGGATTATTAAGAATAAAACTACTAACTTTGAAAATTATGGAATTTAATAAGTAAAAATAACCATAATATTCCATTACAACAAGATACTTAAACTGACGCAAATAGATTTGCTTCATTTTTGGGGAATACGCAAAAAAGGGTTAACTAGTCGTCAATTTTTCGAAATTGACTGCAGGTTTATGAAAAGTATTCGAAAACTTTACGACTGGGTACTCCACTGAGCGGAAACACCCTACGGAACCATTGCTCTTTTTGTATTAGCATTTGCCGAATCATCTTTTTTCTCCAGTTCCCATCGATTCACTTTTAATCACGCTGCTACTCGATGTACGTCAAAAAGCATATCATTTTGCTATGTATTGTACCATTGCGTCAGTTCTTGGAACTTTGTTTGGTCACGTTATTGGGCATTAACTCTGGTGGACCCCGGCATGTGAATTCACTGGAGTTGCACAACTCTTTTTCAACAATGTCCCGAGTTTTACCTAGCAGTTGTTTTATGATATAAAAGTGATGTACGAAAGATATGATTTTGGGATAGTATTTAAAGCAGGATTTACTCCGATACAGTATAGAGTGACCACAGTATCGTCTGGGGCTTTCAATATAAGCAGGGTAATGTTTATAATTGTTTCAATATTAAGCGGAGAGGTAAGATTTTATCTCGAAGCATTTTAATTGATAGGTGTATTTATAGTCCTAAGAATGGCAGTCTAGCTTCAATCATACGTCCAGCCACCCTTCCACTTTCAACCTTCCCCCTTCTTCCATACATTTTTTATGTTTTCCGATCTCGCTTTTCCTCGACCTTAACTTTACAACTTTATAACTCTCTCTAACTTTTATCGTCTAACAAAAACCCGCATACCCCACCGTTGTAGTCTTTCATTTCCGCCCGCATACCTTAGCACATCATCTTCACTTACCACACGAAATAACCTGTAGAACACTATCGAGGCAAAGAATATGACAGTTGGGTGAAGAAAAATCCTTCCTATATCTGAAGAAACTGAAAAATTAATACCAACTCCTAAGAGATATATTAAACAACCAATTAGAATTAATTTAATAACCTGCATAAAATTATCAAAAACTAAACTTTCGAGTAACTTCTTCTGATAATAAATTGATATCGTGTACGAAGAAGCGATAGCCGCTACATTTCCTATTACTACAGCATAATAACCGAAATATGGATATGTTATATAAAAAAATAGCGCATTAAAAAAGACATTTGCCGACTGCATGATAATTGTCTTCCCCGCATTACCGGAAGCTATTAAATATATGTAAAGGGGCACTACCGTAATAGCGATCAAATAGGCTGTAACTATAGGTACCGTTGTGTCGGATATAATCCGGATATTCTGTCCAAGCCAAAGCGAAATAAACGGTCTAGTCACAAACAGTACTATTATCGCAATCGGGAGAACAACTAAAAAGGACTTCTGCTCAATATCATGTATATATAATCTGATTTTATCTTTATCCTTCATGCTTGCAAGCAGAGGGTAAAGCGGAGCAAAGCCTTTAGTCACTAAATTCCAGATATTAGTTCTGATGCGTAAAGCTATATCATAATATCCCACTTCTGTAACCCCGATAAAATGTGAAATTAATATCTTTGTAAAGGGTTCATAAAAAAATGCTATCATACTGCTCGTAAATATTTTCATTCCATATGAAAGCTGCTTAATTACTATCCGCTTATAATTTCTTGAAATTCCTGCTAATCTTAATCTTCCCCAATATTTAGATGAGTAGTACAATGATAATAAAAACCACGTTATCGATGCGATGAAAAATGCTAATCCAAGTTCGCCTAATCCATAACCCAAAAGTAAAATTGCTAAAATAAAAAACCAGTAAACAAGATTGTAAAATATCTGCAAGTAATTATTCAGATCAATTTTTTGTCTGGCTTCCAATACTGATTTGAACACCTGACCAATAAATAAAAAGAAATTTGAAACCAGCATGGCAGCATATAAGAATTTTATCCCGGTAAAATTCTCAACCGGAAGATTTAGAATCTTCAAAAGAATAAATTCATTAAACACAATTGCTATGAGAGTGAAAGGCAGCATAATTATTATCGTTAAACCGAGCGTTACAACAATATCATAATCAGATTCATCACACTTCCCCTGCTCCGCTAAAAATTTTACAAGTGCATTTGCCAAACCGATGTTTACAAATGTATTGAGATTTCCTATTACCATTATCGTCGAAAATACTCCATACTCCCTCAAACCCAGCAGATTTATAAAAACCGGGATAACAGAGAAACTCAATATTACAGCAATAACCGTCTGGATAATACCGGTAAATGAATTTCTAACTAATTGTTTCTTCATAAATTAGGTATCTATTCGGAGAAGAAAAACATCGATTTATGTCTCTCCTTTAAGCATATAATCTCACTTGCATCGCTTATCGCAACATCAAATTTGATTAAAGTACCCTTTTCATTTACTTCGTATATTTCATATCCTGTTTCCGTGAGATAATTGTACATATCAATAACCTTAAAACTGTATCCTCCATCCATATTTCGGTTATATTCACACATTACTATAGGAGAATTTTCGGAAGTTAATAATCCGTCAGCACCTTTTAATACTAAATAATCTGCCCCTTCAGTATCAATTTTTATTAAATCTACTTTCGCAATATTTTCCTTCTGACAAAATTCGTCTACTGTAGTAACAGGAATATCAATTGTTTTCAGGATTGGGGCCATCGGTTTATTGCCCAAAGAATTAAATGCGTCATCCTCACAAACATAAAACTTACTCATTCCCGCTTCATTACTTATTCCTGAATTGAACAACTTACAGTTTTTAAAATTATTTAATTTAACATTTTGTTTAAGTCTAAAGAAAGCTTCCGGAGCCGGTTCAAAAGCGAATACCTTCCCGGATAGTCCGGTTTTTTTACAAAACAGGAGAGTATAGAGTCCGATGTTGGCGCCAATATCCAGGATGATCATTCCCTCCTTAAGAAATTTCATAGCCAGATCAAAACTCTGATATTCAAAATCATCAAAGTAGAACCACCTGTCAACCACCTTTTCCATATCAAGAATTGCTTTAAAACCAAATCTGGTTTTATAGACAAAGACATCACAATTTCTATTATTGAATTTTATATTTTTAAACTTCTTTTTAATTCTTTTCCACATTTACTTTTTACCTTAACCCTTCCACTTTATAACTATTCCTCCTTTCCCCACCTGTTATTCCACCACTATAATGAGATACTTCGACACCTTCAAAAAAGCCGCCTTATCCTTAATCTCCAGTACCGTACTATTCGGTCCCCTGCTCACCAAGGAATATGAATCCATATCCCGTTGAGGAACAATTCTATCAATACTCTCGAGACTCTTATTAATAATAATCCGATTCTCATCAGAAAGGTCAATCTCATCCGTGAATTTACCGGTTGAGATATTCGGAGCTAACTGCATAGTTCTACCGATACCGATCACACCCCCCGTTTTGACCACATAACCGCCATCAACGAGTTCATCGTCATTTCCGATTTTATAAAAGATAGTATTTGAAGATCGTGTTAACTGCGAAAGCTCCGTTTTAGTTTTAGTAACAGTTTCCCCGAGTTCCACATTTGATTTAGATAACTCCTTATTTTGGGTAAGAAGCTGTTGATTCTGCTGTTCAAGCTCACCTATCTTCACTTGCATAATGGCAATTTCTTCCTGATTCTTTTTAATTATCCCCTCATAGTTGGAAAGTAGTTTTTCAAGACCGGAGATCCTGAAATTGCTATCTTTAAGTTTTCTGTTTAGAGATGAAATATTTTTTTGCTTCACTTTAAGATCATCTGCAATAAGTTGCAGGGAGGACATAATTTCCTCTTTTTGAGTCTTTTGCATCTGTTTCCCGAGCTCATTCGATTTTTCAATAAGTTGGATGCTAATATTTTCTCTGTTGATAAGTTGCTGAATAATTCCGAGCGTATCTTGGATACCGTTTAGCGTAGTAGCCATTTCCTCTATGAATTGATTTTTATTTTCTTCACTGTTTTTTAACTCCTTATTCTCAGCTTCAAGGCGTTTGATAGTTTCATCCGTTGATTCAGAATTGCATCCGAAAAAGAAGGTTATAGAAAATAGGAATAAGAAAATTATATTTCGCATGTTTATACCTAAATAATTATTAAAGATTAATTGTAAAAATACACAAAGTCTTATTAAAAAAGTATGCCAAAATAACGTGATATATATTGAGTGTTTATAATGAACAGGATTTAAGGAAAAAGGACATGCAATCGGCCGAACAACCTCATTTGTGATAGTAGATAAAAAAAATGGTTCGCATTTTTTCCCAGAGGCTGCTCTGAGGCACTTTAGAACGACTTTATTACAAAAACAACCGGATTTTGTTATTGTTGCATAACTCATAAAAAGCTAAAACAGAGACTACTAAATGCGAAGTTTTTAGACTTTATAATAAAAAATGATTGGCTGTAAGGTTACAGCCAATCTTATAACACTTAGTCTTAAGCCGGATAAATCGCTTAACTAATTTTTAACATTTTCTCGTTTCCCCTGTAATCCTCCAGTTTCTTATACTTCCGAGACTTTGTTATTCTCAAGTTTGTAAGTTTTACCTGACTGCTTGCACTGAGCAATTCCGTCTTTATCAAAAACCAGTCTCTTTCCTGCTTCGCTTACCCAGCCAATTTGTCTCGCGGGATTACCTACCATTAATGCATAATCAGGAACATCTTTTGTCACTACTGCGCCCGCACCAACAAGGCAGTGCTTCCCAAGTGTGTTTCCGCATACTATCGTTGCATTCGCTCCGATTGATGCTCCTTCTTTTACTAATGTGTTTATATAGAACGCTGCCCCTACCTGCGGATATTTACATTTAGGGTCAAGAATATTGGTAAATACCATTGATGGCCCGCAGAACACGTAATCCTCAAGCGTCACACCTTCATAAACCGATACGTTATTCTGTATCTTTACGAAATTGCCAATAATGACGTTGTTTGCGACATTGACATTTTGCCCCAGTACGCATTTCTTTCCTAATTTGCTTCCTGACTGAACATGGGAGAAGTGCCATATCTTTGTCCCTTCACCTATTTCAACTCCGTCATCTACAACTGCAAAATTGTTAACATAAAAATTCTTTGTTTCTGTCATGACTTTACCTTTTACTTTTCAGCTTAATTTTTTAATGATTTTGTTGCCTGTTCCAGGATTCGAAGGACTTCCAGAGCATGTTTACCGTCGGTTAAGGGTTGTTTGTTATTCTTAATACAACTGTAAAAATGCTTCTGTTCTTCCGTCAGGGGAGATTTATCTTCGTAATCTACTAACTTATAATCATTCTCGAACTTTTCGATAACTCCGTTTCTAAACCTAAATCCTTTTTCGTAGAATTTGAGTTTCTCTGCTTTCAGCGAGTCTTCGAATACGTACATCCCCTTTTCACCTATAACTACCATCCTCTGCTCCTTAAATGGATGTAACCAACTCACAAATATGTGCGCGTGAACGTTATTGGGGTATTCCAGATAAGTTATAGTTGTATCTTCAATATTGTTTTGGAGTATGTCAAGTCCTTTTGCGAAAATCTTTTTGGGATTATCGTTAATAAGATACTGAATAATCGAGATATCATGCGGAGCAAAACTCCACAGTATATTCTCTTCACTCCTGATTGCTCCCAAATTTAACCGGTTACTGTAAATATATTGAAGCTTGCCAATCTTTCCGTTCACTACAGCTGCTTTGATTTTCTGCAATGCCGGATGATAGAGTAGAACGTGACCTACCATAAGTTTAAGGTTAGATTTCTGGCTAAGAGAAAGAAGTTCTTCCGCTTCGTAGGAGTATAGGGTTATTGGTTTCTCAACCAGGCAATGCTTTTTTGCAATTAAGCATTTTTTTGCTATTTCGTAATGCGTTTCCGCCGGAGTTGAGATTATACACGCATTTATAGCAGGATTGTTCAGAATTTCATCTAAATCTGTCGTAAATTTAATTTTATCATTAACCGCCGATATTTTTTCTTTTGTTTTTGGGTTTGCATCACATACCGTTATGCTGGATGCATCTATTAGTGATACTGCTGTCTTCAGATGGTTCATTCCCCACCTGCCCGTTCCAATAATTGCTAAATTAATCATTTTATTTATTTACTTTAGATAATTACGCTTTAAGGATTTTCCCGTTAAGTAATCCTTTTTGTTTAAATGCATTACGGGTATCCACAATCAGATTTGAATGTTGATGTATGAAATCATAATCATAATCATCATGATTTGTGCTTAACAAAACCAGATCATATTTTGCAAGATTCTCTTTTGTCAATTCAACTGATTTCATCTTATAATCATACTTCCTGGTTGCGGGCAGTACAGGGATATAAGGATCATTATAATCAACTTCTGCACCATGCTCACGGAGTATTTCTATCAATTTTAATGATGGAGACTCTCGCATATCGTCAATATTTTTCTTATAAGCTGCACCCAGGATTAATATCTTCGATCCGTTCAGGGCTTTCCTATGCATATTTAGAAAGTGCATAACCCTCTCAACCACATAAAATGGCTGATAAGTGTTTATCTCGCCCGCAAGTTCAATGAACTTGGTGTTTATTTCATATTCTCTTGCTTTCCATGTAAGGTAAAACGGATCTATCGGGATACAATGTCCGCCTAATCCCGGTCCCGGGTAAAACGGCATGAAACCAAAGGGTTTAGTATTCGCTGCTTCAATTACTTCCCATACATCTATTCCCATTCTGTCAAAAACCATCTTCAGTTCATTCACTAAAGCAATATTGATTCCTCTGAATGTGTTCTCGACTATTTTTGCAGCTTCGGCCACCCTGGCTGAACTTACTGGAACCGTCTTTACTATAACCTGATTATATAAAGCAACCGAGAGTTCAAGACATTTGGGTGTAATTCCTCCGACAAGCTTTGGTATTGTTGAGGTACTATAATCCGGATTATTAGGATCTTCTCTCTCAGGACTGAATGCCAGGAAGAAATCTTCGCCCACAACAAATGGCTTCGGATCTGCTTTGGGTTGATAATTAACTGCCTGAATAATTGGTGCCTGCTCAAATTTAGGAAGAAGAATCTCATCTGTAGTTCCTGGATATGTTGACGATTCCAACACTACCAGCTGACCTTTACGGAGATACTTCTGAATAACGTCTCCGGTATTCACGATATACGACATATCAGGCTCACGATGTTCGTCCAGTGGTGTCGGGACACAGATGATTATTGCATCAACTTCAGGTAGTCTGGAGAAATCCGTAGTAGATTTTAATTTCCCATTCTCTGTTACTGGTTTTATTCTCTCAGCAGGAATGTGTTTAATATAGGATTTTCCCTGTGAAAGAAATTCTACTTTCTTGGGATCAAGATCAAACCCAATTACTTCAAATCCTTTGTGTGCAAATTCAAGTCCAAGTGGCAGACCGACATATCCTAATCCGATTATTCCTATTTTTACTGATTTTTTATTAATTGATTCTAATGTTAACATTTTCCCTTCCATTTTTTTAGTTATTTTATCCGATGAATTCCTTAACGGAATCAACTACGTATTTAATTTGCTCTTCCGTCAGTTCTGGAAAGATTGGGAGTGCCAATGAATGCTCAGCCGCATAGTTTGCGACAGGATAATCCTCATACTTGCAGTTCAGGTTAGCAAAGCATTCCTGCCTGTGGAATGGGACTGGATAATATATTTCAGACCCTATCTCTTTTCCTTTAAGAAATTGAATCAATTCATCCCTTTTCTCTACTCTTAATACATACTGATTGTAAATATGATAGTTCTTCAGACCTGATCCATCATAAATCGCTTTCGGTAATTCTACTTTGCCTTCTAACCCTGCTTCTTTGAAAAGTTTTGTGTAAAGATTTGCATTCTTTCTTCTCTTCTCCGACCAGCCGTCAAGATACGGCAATTTAACATTGAGAACTGCTGCTTGTATTGCATCGATTCTGAAGTTGCCGCCAATTATTTTGTGGTAATATTTTGGTTTTCCGCCGTGTACTCTTAAGATCTTAAGTTTCGCCCCAAGCAGGTCATCATTTGTTGTCACTAATCCGCCGTCACCAAAACATCCAAGGTTCTTGCTCGGGAAAAATGAAAAACATCCTATATCCCCGTGATTTCCTACTCTTCTTCCATCCTTGTACTGAACACCTATTGCCTGAGCACCGTCTTCAATTACTTTCAGATTATGCTTTTTTGCTATGGCAACAATCGGTTCCATATCTGCGCTTTGTCCATAAAGATGAACTGGAATAATAGCCTTTGTTCTCGAAGTTATTTTCTCCTCAATCTTAGTCGGATCAATATTAAATGTTACCGGATCACTGTCTACCAAAACTGGAACCGCATTAAGCCGTGCTACTACACCTGCCGTTGCGAAAAAGGAATATGTCGGACAAATAACTTCATCTCCCGGCTTAATATCTATTGCCATCAGGGCTATGAGAAGTGCGTCTGTTCCTGAAGAAACACCTATGGCATGTTTACAGCCTATATACTCGCACATGTTTTTCTCAAGCAATTCTACATCCGGACCAAGTATAAAATATTGTGATTCGGCCACTCTGATTAGCGCTTCATCAATTGCAGGTTTCATTGTTTTATATTGCGCTTTTAAATCTAATAACGGGACTTTCATGGGACTCCTACGATATATTTTTTAACTAAAAAAAATTGATTTATTTTTAGAACAAACTCATTACTATTACTCTGAGACTTTTTTCACAAAGTAATCATACTTATAATCTGACTCCAGGGCCATTTTTTCAAGATCCGAAAGGATATCTTTCATCTCTGAAATCTCTGCTTTGAATTCTGCTTTGCCTATTATTTTAGTGATTTCAGAATCATTTGGCAGAATAATCTCAGATTTCTTCTCAATTAACTTTAGTGCAGCCCTAAATGTATCTAGTGTAAAATTCCACCGTAATATGGTTTCAAAATCTTCTTTGCTGAAATAGCGCACCCCATCATATTCATTTAGTCCAATAAATTCCTTTATCTCCTTGCGGTTAAGTAAACTCGCAAGAGGATTATAAGGAACATCCGTGTTTTTCTCTTTGCTGCTTTTCTTTGCTGTTTTAGCTTTCTTAATTACAGTTATTTTTCTTTTAAAAAATAATCCTTCGCTGGTAGCAAGTATTTTCAGGAGTTCATACTCCTGTTTAATCAATTCATATTTTGAGCTTAATCTGATCAGCGCATACCAGACAGGGTTTTGTAGAACAAGTTCATCAAACTTTACTTCTTTGGATAATACTTTTGAAGAAGCAAGAATAAATCTGCGGATGATTACATATATACTGAATAGATGCCTGAATGATTCCCCTTTATCTTTATCAAAAAGAACAAATGAACTTCTTATTTCTTCCCGGAACGGATCCTTCTTCTTTCCTGTGGCACTATCAGATTTCTCCGAAATATAGTTGTATACATTTCGCAAAACAAGAAAATCATTTTCTATTTCGTTATTGAGTTCAATCTCGTTTATCTGGACTTTGAGATAACTTTTTAGCTCAGACACAACAGAACTTATTTTAGCCTTTGCATAAGGAGACAACTTGTTTTCTTTTTCTGATTCAACAGCATCAAATGTAAACGAGTTTAACTCATTCAAAATTTCAATATTGAAAAGCTCTATCACTGAATTATGAAGCGGCTGAAGTGCAAGTTCTTTCTTTGCATCCTCAATTGATTCAACGGGCTTTCCGTTCAGATAATTATACAACTCTGTATACTCACCGTTGCTGTCCTTAATCTCCCTGAACTCCAGGAACACCCGGTAATCATATCCCGTAAGATGTAACCTGATGCCATTCTCGCTCATTTCTTTTGCTGAGAAAAGGTATTCTAAACCCGATTTGTGATCACTGCAAATATAGTAATAATCTCCGGCTCTGTTTAACCATAGTGAATTGCTTAAGTCGCTCTGTTGGGTTGACTTTGGCGTTCCGTCAGGATTAAATGCACTAACCTTCCCGGTTGTCGTCTTGATTCTGCCCCATGTCTGTTCATAAGAATTATTAAAAACAACAATTGCCCTTGCCCCATCCCTCATATTGGAAAACGCAAAAACATTTTGATTCAGGTTACCGTCATCAGAAATAAAACCATAAAACTCGAAGTTCTCTACCTGACTGAAGAGATAGCGATGCTTCATCAAAGGAAATATCTCATACTCATGTCGGTGCATTAACCCGTCATCAATAAATTCATTGTAATATGCCCGTTTATATTCCATCCCGTATTTTTCTGTATAGCCTTCAATTTGCCCGTGTGCAAACATAGGAAGCCCGGGCAGTGTCACCAGCATCACGGCAATTCCGAAATATTTGTCTCCTTTTCCAAATTGGTTTACCGCCGTTTCCTCATCTGGATTACTCATGAAGTTTACATAGCGCTTCAGAATTTCGGGATTAAATTCAAGTGTATTCGTTATAAGCTGACGGTATTTTTCATTCTCTTCCTTCATGAACATATGCATGAAAGCACTGTTGTATACACGGTGCATCCCCAATGTCCTTACAAAGTATCCTTCCATCAGCCAGAATGCCTCCGCCAGCAATAATGTATTTGGCATCTCAGCATTCATCCTGTCAACAACCTCACGCCAGAATTCATTAGGAATAGCTTCATCAAATTCTTTCCTTGTCAGGGCGTAGTCACTGCGTGATGGTATTGCCCCTCCTGTGCCGGGAGGTGGAAACCATAATCTCTGGAAATGCTTTTTGGTCAGTGTCATTGCTGCGTCGAACCTTATAATTGGTGTCTTCCTCGCAACATGCATTATTGTTTGAATTAAAGACTCGCGAACATCTGGATTTAGAAGGTTTAACTGCGCCGTGTCGTTCCACGGCATATTTGTGCCGTCATTCCCGTGATAAATATACCGTGTATATCCTGAAAAATTATCTACCATCTGAAATACAACCGCGGCATCCTGCTTTGAATAATATCTGTCTTCAATTCTTATCTGGTATCTTGGATCATCTGACAAATCCGGACCCGAAAAAGAATAACCCGGATAAGGTGAATCTTCTCGTTGTATGTAAAAGTGTGGGCTTTCCAGAATCCACCTGGAAAAAATCCCTGTATGATTCGGCACCATATCACTTGACAATCTTATTCCCCTTATCCCGCATCGGTATTTCAGGTTCTGCATTGCATCCTCGCCACCTAACTCCGCTGCTACTTCATAGTCATACAGTGAATATGCCGATGAAGCCGCTTCGGGGTTACCGCAGAATTGTTTTATTTTCCTTGATGCTGCGCTTCGTTCCCATAAACCAATAAGCCACAGAGCAGTAAAGTGCCAGTTAGCCAAAAGATCTAACTCCTCATCCGGAATCTGATCTAATCTTTTTATCTCCCTGCCGTATTTTTTAGAAAGCTGATCCTGCCAGACAAAAATATTCTTTGCCAGCATCACAACTTTTGGCATCCAGTCCAGATCTTGAGTAAAGTTTTCATACTCAAGATAATACGAAACCGATGGATCATCACTCGAAACTTTATTTCCGCTTGCCTTAAGCTTTTCCAGTTCTTCCGGACTGAGCTTTAATGAATAATCAGGAACTGGAGGAGTCCCCACGCCGCCGTGAGGCATAAATAATTTTATGTCTTCTTTAATAAGATCCTGACTTTTGAGAATTCTCAGAAGCAGCTCTTTATCAATCACTAATCCCCATTTTGAGATAATATATTCAAACTGACTGTCATAGCTGTCCGGATTCTTTAATAATGGCTCTTTTAGGGATTTAATTAACGAAAGATTCTCGGGACTGAAGGGGGCTTCCTTTTCAAACCAGTTTTCAATAAATATGAGAAACTCTGAATAAATGGTCTTTTCCGCAATCAGCTTGTCGTCAAATAGTTCTTTAAGATTGATAAAGGGATAATTGATATTTTGCAGCGAGACAAGTATAATCTCCTCAATCACAACCTCCCTGTTGGGCTTACCCCCCGTTTTTGAGTCCAGATATTCCTCTGAAGTAATTTGATCTAAATAAACTGGAAGTGATGGGAAATTCTTTACAAAGGCATTTAGTAGCATTTCCGCATTCATGGTCCCGAAGTGAGTTCGGATAGCGGACAATAAACGTCCGAAAACGTTCGGATTTTCGTTAGTCTGATAGTAGTCTATTACAAAATGAAAAATTTCATGGAGGATGCCAAGTGCCTTTATTTGGCCTGGAGTAGTAGGCAGATTATCGTTTGCTTCCTCTAGTCGCTTTGTGTTGATTTTTTGTGAGAGTAGTCTTGCTTGTTTTGAATCAGCTAATACTATATTTCCCCTTAGTGAGAAAAGAGAACTCTCCACCTCGTATTTATTACGGGCATAGAGATTTATATGGAAAAACCTTTCCTTTCTACTCTCTTTTCTTAACAACAAATTCTTCTCCGTATAAATAAAAACTTAACCTGTAAATATAATGAATTTGCTGCTTTCTTTAAATACTTCCACAAAATATTTTCCCTGCCTAAAAACTTTTTCTTCTTCTATTATTCCACTGGATAGGAACTATTTTCTTCCGTACCGGCCTCAAAATCAATTTGCTTGGGATACAAGCAATAATTGAATTCGGGCTGCTCAGACGATAATGCTGGCAAAATTTATTCCAGCGGGAACTCTATTTTTCCTAATCCCTGATTATCGCCAAAGGAGACCACGGTATTCCCGCAGTCTCCGGCAATATCAATATTGCTCACTTTTCTGTCAAAATTAATTTTATCTGCTATTACATATAACTACTTCGCGCTAAAAAATTACCATTGCACCCAGACTAATTGAAGACACTCCGTCTTCACCGTCCTCTTTACCAACAAGATTAAGTAAATTGTATTTTGCGAAAACATTTACATCAAACATTGGCAACAATGTTAAATCCACACCGGCTCCTATCGACATTCCATATCGGGTAACTCCGTCCCCCGTAAATTCTCCCGAAGTACCATTGCTATATGCATATTTGTAAGTCGATTTGCCAAAGCTGCTCAGGAATACATCCAAAGAAATATATGGTTTTATTGGCAGTGGTCCGGGAATCAGTGCATACTCACCCCCTACACCCACCATCAGTATACTGCTTGATATTTCAACGGTATGTGCTATGGGAATAAGTGGAGGCATGGCGTTCCCTTTACCCTCTGAACCTAACATAACATAATTAACTGTGCCTGTTAATGCAAAAGGAAGAAGCGGTAATGAGAATTTTCCTTTGACCGTAATCATCGGTTCAGAAGCATATCCCACCCCTTTAGGATATTCATCTGTTAGTGATGCTGGACCTGTAAACATTGATAATCCTCCGCCAACTCCAAATTTCAAGCCTTGTCCGCTTAACATCGTAACTAAACCTAAAACCATGAATATAGACAATAATTTTTTCATTTAAGTACTCCTTATGAAATATTAATAATAATCACCCTGTAAACTAATCAAAATCCATCAAAAATCAAATAACCTTTATCACTTAATTATTTCACCCCGCAAAGCACTTAAACGCAAGCGCGACTATACCTTCTATTATAATTGTTATCGTCAAAACTTAAAATCCTTTGAGAAAATCTGCCGTTTCAAGCTCTTTTCTCATTCCTACCCATTCTTTATTTTTCCCCATAAGATTCCATTTCCCGAATTTCAAAAACCAAATCCCTTTTCACTCAGACAACCAAAAATCCCTTTAATAATCCCCTTCTTTCAATCTGAATGCGTACTGAATGCGTACTGAATGCGTGGTGAATGCGTACTCAACGCGTACTGAATGCGTACTCTCCTCGAACATCTTTGGACTTCCCTTCCGTCACCCTCCTCCAATCCCTTGTCTTATTGCAACTGCCTGCTGCAAACGTCGGTTCTACCGCAACAATAATTGGGAACCCCAGAAGGTGCTTATCGATATTTCTTTAAAAATACCCATCCTTGATTTTGCCATTACTATTTAGCATTCTCTGGTTTATCTTGTTTTTTTGATTTTATTTCATATATTTGAAGATTATCTTTTAGGTGTGCTGTGAAAATTGCTTTATTTTTGTTTACTTTTTTAATTATCGCCTCATTCAATATGCCTGCTTTGCATAAAGGCACACTTTTGTATCTTCCCCCTGATTCCACAAGATCTACAGATACCGGCAAAGAGGAAAGAACTCGTGAATCGGTTCCCCGCTCAGATGATTTTTTTTCATTCTCAAATAACTCAGACTTCCTCAGTTCCTGTGCATGTTGTTTATTTAATACCCTGGGAGATATAATTTTCAATTCTGGTGATGACGAAGAGGAACTTCCCCGAAAATCTAAACCCTCTCGATTTCTTGACCCATACAGATTATATCTCGGTCTCCGCATAGGTATCCCGCTAGTCCTTACTGATGCAAGGGAATATGAAAAAGGCGGTGTTCTTTTCGGGCCATCTATAAACGCATACGTTAATGGCTTCACGGTTTCAGCAACTTATGATTATAGTATAATCAGCGGTGATCCCGCAACTGACTTTGTAACTAAATTTTCTCTCCCCGGTAACCATACAAAAGAATTTCTTGATATTGTTAGGACTACTTCTGTAACCACTTCTGTCCTTGGCATTGGTCTCGGATATCAGTTCCCTGTTTATGAGGATTATGATGGGACTATCATGGAAATTGGATTATCCCTGAAAGCAAACTATTGCTCAATAACTGAGAATACTGAGTTCAAAAGGGAAACCTATGAGGATGATAATTTCATTAGTGTATCAAATCTTGAGAATGAACTTTCCATAAAAAAATTCGCTCCCGGATTCGCTCTTACATTCTTGCTCATTCCCCCTTTCTCCGATAAACTCGCATTCGAAGCCACTTTAGATGGTATCATATTCTCCAGAACTCCTGAGCAAATTCTTTCCACCCCACTTGATAATTATGAATTTAATGGACTTGCATCTATGGTTTTAGGAATTAAATACTCCCTTTGAATAATTCCTTTTAATTTACTTTCATAATAAAGATAAAAATTTTATCTTGAACCTTTAGTTCTGAATTTCTTTCTATAATTAATCTGAAAGTAGATATGAGAATCATCGGATCATTTTTTATTATTTCTTTATTTGCAATTAACATTATCGGACAGACAATGAATCTATCTGTTATACCGGTTCCTCAAAGCATCAAATATAAATCTGGTAGTTTTGGAATCCCAGCTTCTATTAACATTTCATACTCAACAGAAGACTCCAGAAATAAAAACACTGCTGACTTGATTGCATCATCCATCTCAGAAAAATACAACCTGAAATCTGCTTATTCGACTTTGGAGGAATCAACCATTTCCCTTTCACTCTTTGAATCTTCAGATCCGGCACTAAACTCATTCCCTGAAGAAAAACGGGAGGAAGGATACAAAATCCAAATCACCGAAAAGCATATCTCTCTCAAAGCTTTTAACTCTAAAGGTTTGTTTTACGCAGCTATGTCCCTGATCCAGATGATCGAAAATACCCCTGATAACAACCTTCCCCTCGTAGAAATCGTAGATTATCCCGATTTGAGAATAAGGGGAATATCGGATGATATTTCCCGCGGACAGGTCTCAACTCTTGATAACTTCAAGCGAATTATCTCTTTCATCTCTAAATATAAAATGAACACTTATCTCCCCTATCTGGAAGACATGGTGGTTTTTGATAAATATCCTTCAATTGGTAAAGACCGGGGAGCTCTTACAAAAAACGAGATCAAAGAACTCGTTGAATTTGCAACTCTCCACTTCATTGATGTTATTCCGGTGTTTCAGACTCTCGGACACTATGAAAACATCCTTTCCTTCCCCGAATTCGTTAAGTATGCTGAATATCCGGGAGCTGCTTCTCTTTGTGTTTCTGATGATAAGATATACCCGTTCCTTGAGGACATGTTGAAAGAGATTTTCCCCTTGTTCCCTTCAAAATATTTTCACATGGGTGCGGACGAAAGTTATGATGTCGGCCTTGGCAGGAGTAAAGACCTCCTTAAAAAATCCAATATCGCCACTCTCCATGCTAATCATTACAAAAAAGTATATGACATCTGCAAGAAATATGGTAAAGAAGTCATGATGTACGGTGATATCATTCTCGATCTTCCCGAAATTCTCACCCAAATTCCTAAAGATATTACTATTGTTGATTGGCATTACCGCCCGGATTACTACTACTCTTCAACCCAAAAATTTAAAGAGCATGGATTTAAATATATCGTCTCCCCTTCAGTCTGGAATTTCCCAACAACCTTTCCTGCAAACGTTAATGCAATTCCGAATATCTATTATATGATCAAAAACGGCCTTCAGAATAATGCTGTTGGAATGATTAACTCTAATTGGGGCGATTACGGAGCGGAGACATTCAAGGAACTTATTCTTTTTGGATATGCTTACTCAGCACAATGTTCTTGGAATTTTAGCAAATCAGATCTCTATTCCTTCTCTACTGATTATTTCGACAATTTCTTTGGAGTTAAGAATTTTGAAGGTTACCGGATTTATCAGACTCTCAGCAATTCCCTTAACCAGATGATCTGGCATGAAGTTTGGCGACACCCCCTTCTTCCCCAGAGAACAACCCCTTGGTGGGAAACTAGTGTTACCACTACTGCAAAATTAAGCTGGTTAAAAGGCTCCGTCCCTGAAATAAGTGCAAATATCTCAAAACTTAAAAAAATTGCAACTAAAAATCTTGATCATATTGATATCCTCGAATTTTACACTTCTTTTAATTCTTACTTAGCCCTTAAATTAGAAACCCAGGCGCTCTTTCAAAATTATCAGTCTTTGAATGATGAACAGCATAATAATTTAATCCCCATAGTAGAACGCAATATCAGCGAACTGAATGCATTAAAAGAAAAGTATAAGACCTTATGGTTGCGATACTATAAAAAAGATAACCTCAATATGATCGAGGACAAATTCAACAGACTTATTTCCTACTTCGCAGAAATAAAAGAACAACTCATCGCTGATACTGCATTATTTCCTTATTCTCCGGTAATGACAAACGACTGGATTTATATAAAAATCAAGGGTGACAGCCTGTCGTCAAATAGTGAGTTCTTTACTGAGTTCGACCTGGAGAAACTCCCCTCACAAGCTCTGATACAATTAATTGCCGATTCCTATGCCAAACTCTACATAAACGAAAAATTTATTGATGAAGTCTTTGTCCGTGGCTCCCTCTCATTGTATACCGAATACAAAAGAATCAAAACGATTGATGTCCTCCCATATCTGAAAAAAGGACACAATAATATCAGACTCGAAGTTGTGAATTACCGTCCCAAAGGAGCAGCCGGCTTTAACCTCATTTCTTTCATGCCTGATAATATCTTTAGTTTCGACTCCTATGCCAACGACAGTTTGAATAACTCCAGATGGTTTGGGCGCGAAACTGGGACAAAGGAATGGAAGAATACAGTTTCTAAAAAATATCCTAATGAGATAATACGACCTAATTTTGTCACTGGTAGAACAAGTTGGATAGAGAGATAAATCTTAATTATAATAACCTGTAAAGGAAATAATGAGCAGTCTAATAAACAAAATTGTCTTAATTACCGGGGCATCTGCCGGTATTGGAGCAGCCTGTGCAAAAACTTTTGCTGAACAGGGCGCTAAATTAATTCTTAATGCCCGGAGAGAAGACCGCATAGATGAACTTTCCGCATCTCTTAAAAACAAATATGGAACGGAAATAAAAAAACTGATATTCGACATTAGAAATCAATCTCAAGTTAAGGAAGCCTTCCAATCACTTCCCGATGACTGGAAAAATGTCGATATCCTTATCAATAATGCCGGACTTGCAAGAGGGACTGATAGAATTCAGGACGGGAATATTTCAGAGTGGGAAGAAGTAATTGATACAAACATCAAAGGTCTGCTTTATATAACCCGTGAAGTTCTTCCTTATATGATAGAAAGAGAAGTAGGGCATGTGATTAATATCGGTTCCGTAGCTGGAAGGGAAGTCTATGTTGGCGGGAATGTCTACTGTGCAACTAAATTTGCCGTTAATGCCATTTCAAAAGCAATACGGGCTGATGCTCTTGATAAAAAAATCCGTGTCTCCTCAGTTGATCCGGGTATGGTTGAAACAGAATTCAGCATTGTTCGGTTTAATGGTGACAAAGACAAAGCAAAGCAGGTATATGAAGGACTACAACCGCTTACTCCTGAGGACATTGCCGATGCGGTGGTATATTGTGCTACTCGTCCTCCGCATGTCAACATTAATGAGATTCTTTTAACCCCACTGGCACAAGCTTCTGCTTTTTATTCAGTTCGTGGAGATTAAACTTATCTCTCACTTTTAATTAAGGGAGTTTATGTTACTCACAAACTTCAAATTTACGAGTACCACCTCAGATCTGCTCCCTATTCTTACAGGAGGGCCCCAAGTCCCCACTCCCGAAGAGACATAGAAACGGGTATTCCCGATTTTTTTAAGTCCATAACTCACTTCATAAATCAGTTCCGTAATTAGATTTCCGGGAAACATCTGCCCATTATGTGTATGCCCCGATAATTGAAGGTCAACTTTATATCTCGTAACATCATTTAGATTATAAGGTTGGTGATCAATCAGTATGACTGGTTTACTAGGGGTCGTCTTCTTGATTAGTTCAGACAGTTCTTTTCTTTTGTTCCCTGCAGACCTGTGACTGGTGAAATCATCCCTGCCCATAAATTGAAGAAAATCATCGATAACCAAAACTGTATCCCGAAGCACTTGAATTCCCGATCCTCTTAAGAAATTCACAGATTTCTCAATCCCTACTATATACTCATGATTGCCCATTACAGTATAGACTCCCTTTGGAGCGAATAACTTTTTCATCAAAAGCCCAACATTATTTCTATACAAATTCCTTTCAACGTCATCAACAATATCCCCACCCATTAAGATCATATCTGGAATAATTTTCTTGTTGAGACGAATGAGGTAGCGCAATTGTCTTTCATCATTAAGTGGCGAGAGATGCAAATCGGAAAAGAACATTACTTTAAATTCTGGGTATGGTGCATTTTTAGTTGGAATCTCGATATGCACATCTTTCACAATAATATCGTTGGCATTCATTTCCCCCAAAGTGATTATCATTGTTAATAAACCAATCACCACCCCAAAAGCTATGAATTTTTTCTTAGGATAGTTGTTCTTTAGGAAACCGGCATATTTTGTCTTCCGGAATATAAACCTCCCCAAATCCATTAATAACAAAATCTGTAAAGCATATACAAACGCGGCAAAACCAAAAGACCCGATATATAAAAAGATATCATAGCTTATAGAATAAGTATTATTGAGTAATCCTTTTGCAATAAAATATGATAAGATTACCAAAATGTGAAGAAATATCATCAGCAGCTTGAACCATTTAGGTGCAGCCTCCAAAGATTGTATTAACCTTCTCAGGATATATAAATTTACAACCCCATAAGTTGTAAAGAAAAAAATAAGAAAAAGTGTCATTATGTTTTAATATTCTAATTAATTAAAAAAAAGACGGATAATAATCCGTCTTTATACCTCCCAAATAGCTCCGGATTTTAAGTCTCGAAGCAAAAAGCATTTTTTAAATCATTCTGGCTAATAATTAATCAAACGAGTTTTAGTCCATTATCATTCTAAGGAATGACGAACTGTCTTCATCATCATAGTGACTGTTTGCTTTACTCATTCGAACCTCGTCCCCACTAAAACTCCTTACTCTTTCTGTCTTAAAGCCGGTACCTATAGTATCTTCAATTTCATTTTTATCTTTCTCGGCCTCGTTCTTTTTTGCTGCATCAATCACTCTGAATATAGTGGGTTTCATCAAATCTTCCCTGTCAATTTCATCAATTCCTCGTGATGAAATAAATCCTGAGTTGATTCTTCTTGCCGGAGAAATTCGTTCGCTCTCTTTCTTTGTTTCCTGTTTTGAACTTGGTTCATAAGTTTTCTTTATCGAATCAAATCCTGTGGCAATCACAGTATAGGAAACATAATCCTGCATTTCATCTTTCTGAACACATCCGAATATCACATTTGCTTCTTCTCCCGCAGCATCGAATATAATATTATTCCCTTCTATAACTTCTTGAACCGATAGATCACTTGAACCTGTGACGTTTAGCAGAATATTTTTAGCTCCTTTAATATTTACACCGTCAAGCAACGGACTTGAAATCGCCTTTTGAGCAGCTTCAATCACTCTGTTTTCGCCGTTTGCCATTCCAGTTCCCATCATTGCTACTCCGCTTTGGTTCATAACCGCTCGGACATCTGCAAAATCAACATTAATTAAGCCCTGAATCGTTATAATATCTGCAATACCCCTTGTTGCTTCATACAAAACTTCATTTGGTTTATCGAAGGCTATCTGGAAACTTGACCGGGGATCAACTATACTCAGCAATCTCTCGTTTGGAATTATTATTAAACTGTCCACATATTTCCTCAGTTCAAGAATTCCTTCGTCAGCATTTTTCATCCGGGTCTTTCCCTCCCATCGAAATGGCTTGGTAACAACTCCCACAACTAAAGCCCCAAGACTTTTAGCGATTGAAGCAACAACTGGGGCACCGCCTGTTCCGGTTCCCCCTCCCATTCCGGTTGTAACAAAAACCATATCACTTCCGCTCAAGATTTCTGTCAGTTTTTCCTTGTCTTCTTCGACTGCCTTTCTGCCTACATTAGGATCAGCTCCTGCTCCAAGACCTTTGGTGATTTTCATTCCTACTTGAACTTTTCTGTGAGCATTATTTCCTTCTAAAACTTGCGCATCTGTATTTACCGCAATGTATTCCACACCCGTCAATCCACGTCTGATCATGGACTCAATGGCATTACAACCTCCTCCGCCTACTCCAACAACCTTTAGGATGGCTGACATTTTCTCTGCGCGGTCAATTGTAGCAAATCTTTCCATTATTTCCTCCGGAAATCTAAATTATTATAATTCATTTAAAACTTGTTTAATACTATTCCAAATTTCTTTTAGCTTATTATTCTTTCCGCTTTTGTCTTTTTTCTTCTTTACCTTTATCGGCTGATAAGCAGTTGGAACATTAGCTCCCGGTGCACCCCTCAGCAATCCGATTACTGTAGAATATTCCGGTTTTTCAATTTCTGCAGTTTCACCTTTAGTAAGTTCAATTGGAACTCCAATCCTCGTCGGTAACCCAAAAACTTCTTCAGCTAATTCTGCGCATCCTCTTAAAAGCGAACCTCCACCGGTTAAAACAACTCCGGCTTTTATTTTATTCTTTAAAGCAGCATTTCTTATCTCATTATCAATAATCGAAAACAGTTCATGCATTCGCAAACTTATTATCTGAGTAAGCAAGGTTGTTGGAATCCTTGTATCAGTTTTTGCTCCCGTCCCTTTTATAAATATATCTTCGTCTTTAATAATAGCACTTGTTGTCGCATAGCCATAATTCTTTTTTAATTTCTCCGCCTCATCGGTGACGACTCCCAACGATTCTCGAATATCATTTGTAACCTGATTACCTGCTACTCCAATAACCTTTGTGTGCTTTATAGCATTTCTTTGAATAACCGCTATATCAGTTGTTCCTCCCCCAATGTCAATCAGCAAAACACCCAAATCTTTCTCTGCTTCGTCAAGAGTCGACGAACAGGATGCCAATGGTTGAAGGACTAAATTACCAACTTGAAGCCCTGCTCTTTCCACAGATTTCTTAATGTTCTGAATAGCAGCTACTGATGCCAGAACAATATGATTATGAGCTTCAAGTCTCGTTCCGGTTACACCTATTGGATTATCAATCTGAACCTGGTAATCAATAAAATACTCCTCCGGAATTATATGAAGAATTTGCCTGTCAGACGGAATTCTTATCGTTCTCACGTCATTTTCTAATCTGACTAAATCTTCTTTTGTGATCTCGTGCTCATCGTTAGTAATAGTAACGTAATTCATGTGTCGGAGACTCGTTATGTGCTCACCGGCAACTCCGACATTGACAGTAGATATGGTTAAACCAGCCTTGTTTGATGCAATTGCATACGCTTCTTTAATTGCTTCTGCTGTTTTTGAAATGTTTGAAACCAATCCTTTATGCAAGCCGACAGATGGAGCAACCCCAAAACCAAGTATCTTGAAATTACTTTCATCTACCTGTTCTGCAATAACCACGCAGACTTTTGTTGTCCCCAGATCTAATCCGGCTATTATATTCTTCTTCATTAATTTATTCCTATTACCTCATTGTACCCGATGAATACATTTTTTTCATACCTTAGATCGAGATATACGGAGTTTTTAAGCATTGAAGAGAATTTGTCTTTCCTGTTCTCAATCGAATTCAAAGTAACTATTTTATCCAGAATATTTTTCCTTCCAAATAAAATTGGCATACTTAAATGAGAAAAAGTCAAAACAATCTCCCCTCCCTCTCTCATATTTATTTCGGACAATTCCTTGTAGAGTTTCTCATTAACAAGTTTAGTTGCATTGATAATTTTTTCCGCTTCAATAAGTTCAGACTGAACAGGCTCTTTCAATCTACTCTTGGGGGAATTTCGTACATTTGATATTGCTGGCAGGTCCAAAGTGTTGGTATTTTCCAGAACTTCAGTTAAATCCTTTTTATCACTAACTAAATAAGTTTTTCCGTCACTGACTAAAGTTGCAATAAAACTTTTCTCTTCCAAGTGAACAACAACTTTATCATCAACAGTAATTTCGACATCAGCGTTTAGAATATATTTATGAGGAAGGAACCTCTGACGGATTTCAAACAAACTTAATTCATTTAAATTCCCTTTATTTATAAGGCTAAACTTAAGATATTCATTTCCTGGTAAAACGTCTGCACCTTGAATAATTATTCCGCTTCTCAATCTATTTTCTGATTTTTCACTTGTGAAGATTATTAAAAAAACAATGCACAAAAATAACAATGATGACAGCACTATTCCTATTATTTTTTCTTTTTTATTCATAATTTTTTTTTAGTTCATTTACGAATAATTCTGTGTAATTGATTATATCCCCTGCTCCCATAAATACGATTATATCATCTTCCCTCTTAATTCCATTTAAAAAAGAAACTAATTTCTCTTTTTCTTTAAAATAAATTACATTCTCATGACCAAGATCCTTAGCTGAATCTGTAATAAGTTTACTGGTAACTCCCTTAATTGATTCTTCACGGGAGGGATAAATATCCAGACAAACGAAAATATCAGCAGCTAAAAATACTTTGGCAAATTCTTTGTAGAACTCTAGTGTTCGGGTGTAAAGATGAGGTTGAAAAATTGTGATTAATCTTCTCTTCCATCCGATTTTAATTGCATTCAGGGTAGCCTCAACTTCAGTAGGATGGTGCGCATAATCATCAATAACCATAATTTCCCGGTCATATTTCACATCGAAACGCCTGCTTGCCCCTTTAAATTTCTTTAATGAGTCCGCAATTGTTGACAACTTGATACCGAATTCTATTCCCACAGCAACCGTTGCAAGTGAATTTTTAACATTATGCATACCTGGGACATCTAATTCTAATCTACCAATTTCTTTACTGCCAGCAATCAGATCATACGAAGAGGAAAACTCATGAAATTTAATATTTATTGCTCTTACATCAGCATCTTCACTTATTCCGTATGTTATTATTCTTTTATTTATTCTTGGAATAATATTTCTGACGTTTTTATCGTCTGTGCATGCAACAAGAAATCCAAAAAACGGGATTTTATTGGCGAATTCAGTAAATGCATCTTTAATATCTTCAATATCCCTATATATATCCAGATGTTCCGGTTCAATATTTGTAATTATCCCAATAACCGGAGATAACTTTAAAAATGTCCTGTCGTACTCATCTGCTTCAGCTACAATATACTCTCCTCTTCCTAAACGGGCATTTGAACCGTCTAACTCCCTTAAGGTTCCACCTATTAACAGTGAAGGATCCATTCCTGCCTTAATGAGCATAAGTCCAATCATCGAACTTGTACTCGTTTTACCATGTGTTCCAGCTACACATACTCCGTATTGCAATCTCATACACTCAGCAAGCATCTCGCTTCTTCGGACGATTGTTATCCCTCTTCTTTTTGCTTCCTGTAATTCTGGATTTTCTTCACTTACTGCAGCAGTAAATACCACTATGTCAGAATCTATAATATTATTCTCTGAATGTCCCTCGAAACACTCAATCCCCAATTTCATTAAGCGACGCGTTATTGATGTTTCGGTTTTATCTGAACCGCTGATTTTGAATCCCTGATTATGCAATAATTCCGCAATCCCACTCATTCCTATTCCACCAATACCTATAAAGTGGATCTTTTTAATTTTACCAAGAGTCATAACACTGTCCCCGCAAGATGAATGATTCGTTTAGCTATCAGATCAGCAGCATTCGGATTACTGAATTTTTTAATGTTACAACCCAATTCCTTCTGTGTTTCTTCACTCAGGATTGTCAATATAAGTTTTTCTTTTAATTCCGTCTTAATCCTATCATCGTTTATAAGGATACAACCACCTTCATCAGCAATACTCTTTGCATTATAATATTGATGATTTTCAGCTACGTTAGGTGACGGAATTAAGATGCATGGTTTTCCGAGGTTACTTAATTCAGCAATAGTTGTAGCTCCGGCTCTTGCAACCACCAAATCGCTTACCGAATAAGCTTCTTGCATATTTTCAATAAAAGGGACAATATAGATTAAATCATTTTCCAAATTTTTGTAATTGTCATAATAATAATTACCTGTCTGCCATATAACTGAAATATCTTTCTCTCTCAGTTCACTAACTAAGCCTGCCATTGCATCGTTTATAGATTTAGCTCCTCCGCTGCCACCAAGAACCAAGAGGGTCTTTTTACCCTCCTTAATCCCAAAAAGATTAGTTTCTTTTGCAAATTCACTTACATTTTTTCTTGTCGGACATCCTGTAACATATACTTTCTCCTTATTCCGGAAGTATTTTTTTGAGTCATTATAACTCACATGTATTTCATCGGCATATTTAGCAAGAATTCTCGTCGTTACTCCCGGGTAGCTGTTCTGCTCCAGCAATATAATTTTGGCTCCCATGACTTTTGAACCCCAAATTACCGGCCCAGCAACATATCCCCCACCTCCGATGGCAACATTCGGTTTAAACTTCATATTAATCACCAAAGCCTGTGCTAAACTAACTATGAGCCTTAAAGGAAAAAGTAAATTTCCAAAAGTCAATCTCCTTACAAATCCCTTTATCCATATTGACTTAAAATTATAACCAAGTTTTGGTACAACTCGTCCCTCAATTTTATTTTTATTGCCAACAAAGAGAATATCAGCCTCCGGCATTAATTTCCTTATCGATTCAGCAACCGCAATTGCTGGAAAAAGATGTCCTCCCGTTCCACCTCCTGCAAACAATATTCTATATTTAGATCTTGATTGCACTAACTTCTCGTTTTTCTAATTCAAGTTTGTTTTTCTGACTTCTGAACCCAATGTTAATAAGTATTCCAAAAGAAATACATAAGATAGTCATGGATGTACCCCCATAGCTTATAAACGGAAGTGGCAACCCTGTTGTGGGGACTAATCCGCTCGCAACAGATGCGTTGATCAATGCTGACAAAAAAAATGATAAAACTATTCCAAATCCAAGCATTTGTCCAAATTTATCTTTCGCATTTTTAGCTATTAATAATCCGGTAATAAAGACTCCCAGATACACGGTCATAATAAAAACTGATCCAATAAATCCAGTCTCCTCTCCCAAAATTGCGAAAATGAAATCACCATAAGCTTCGGGTAAAAATAAATTTCTTTGTGTACTGTGTCCCAATCCAACTCCGGTCAAACCACCACTTCCCAATCCGATTACTGCCTGTTTAACCTGAATATTTGCACTTCCTCCGGAAGTCAGGCCATCCAGAAATCCAAGAATTCTTCCGCGGCTATGAGAAAACACCATTGCCAGTGTTGCTACGGCTGTTCCGGCAATTGTAATTGATCCGAATAAATGTGTTAATCTCACCCCCCCCACATAAAGAATGGCAAATGAAAGAACAATTAAAATTAATCCGCTGCTGATATTTGGTTGCACAAGTATCAGAGAAGTGGTTATAAATACCCAGATTATCATAGGTAAGAAACCAAGTTTGAAATCCTTCAATAATTCATCTTTCATTTCTATCAGATATGCCAGATGCATCATAAGTGCAATTTTCGCAAGATCTGAGGGCTGAAAATTTATAAATCCTAAGTCCAACCATCTCTTAGCACCTTTGACTTGCGTGGAGATTACAAGAGTGGCTATGAGTAAAATTACTACCGTAATCAGAAATAATTTCGTGTTGCTTTTATAAATTTCGTACGGAATAAAAGAAAAGAGGATTAAAAAGAATAACCCTCCTAGTGCTTTCAGCAAATGATTGTTGAAAAGTTGAAATTGATTATCAAATTTTATATCACTGTAAGTACTGCTGGCACTCATAACCAAATACAGACCAAATAATATCAGAAAAAAGACCGCTAAGAAAACCATTAAAGAGTATTTTTTCATTTTTTCAAACTCCTGACAGCTTCCTTAAATATAGTCCCTCTGTGTTCATAACTGTCAAACATATCAAAGCTTGCACATGCTGGCGAAAGCAATACAACATCGCCAACATTTGCATCGATATACGCCGCATTAAGACAATCCTGCAAACTTTCTTTCTTTTCCACAGGTTTTATTTCTTTAAAGAAATCACATACTTTATCTGCAGAAGCACCAATAGCATAGATTGTCTTTACTCTCTCTATGATAAGGTCTTTTATCTGGTTATAATCATTCCCCTTATCAAGTCCCCCGAGAATCAGATAAATAGGCTGATTGAAACTCTTTAAGGCGTACCAAACTGAATCAATGTTGGTAGCTTTTGAATCATTATAATATTTCACTCCCTTAATTTCTTCGACGAATTCAATTCTATGCTCAACTGCCTTAAATGAATTCAATCCTTTCACAATATCAGCATTATTTATTCCAATAATCTTAGCTGCAACAATTGCCGCCATCGCATTAGCTCTGTTATGTTCTCCCGGTAATTTTAGTTCATCCAGTTTGCAGATGAATTCCTCACCCTCAGACAGTTTTAGTCTAAAACTATCTTTATCAGTGTAAATTCCATTTTGAATTTCTTGGGTAAGCGAGAATTGTTTTAAGCTCGATTTTGTGATTACGGGATATTGCCTCAATACTGGATCATCTGCATTTAGAATTAAATAATCATCTGAGTCCTGATTCATGAATATTCTGTATTTCGAATAAATATAATTCTCAAATTTACTATCATATCTATTTAAGTGATCAGGGGTTATGTTCAGTATTAGTGCGATTTTGGGTTTAAAAGTCTCAATAAAGTCCAATTGGAAACTGGAGATTTCCAATACGACATATTCATCTTCTTTAACTTCAAGAGCTACTTCACAGAACGCTTTTATACCGATATTGCCTGCAACATAAGTTTTCAGTCCCGAAGTCTCAATTAAATGACCCATCAAAGAAGTTGTAGTAGTTTTTCCATTAGTGCCTGTAATCGCTATTAACTTTCCTTTGCATAAGAGAGAACCAAATTCTATTTCACTAATTATTTTTATTTTCCTCCTATGTGCTTCAAGTATAATGGGAGCATTCGATGGAACCCCAGGACTTATCACCATTAAATCTGTATCATAGATCTTTTCAGTATGTTCACCTAACTCAAAAAGTATCTCATTATCTACTAATTCCTGAACAAACTGTGACAATTTGGTATCGTTGTTCACGTCGCTGACAAATGGAATTCCATTAAGCTTTTTCACTAACTTTGCAGTTGCTACTCCGCTTTTTTTACAGCCAATAATGGTCACTTTTTTATTTAATAAATCCATAGCTATCTTATCTTAAATGATGCCAGACTAATAATAACAAAAACAATAGTCACTATATAAAAACGCATTACAATCTTTGGTTCAGGCAATCCCATCATTTCATAATGATGATGAATAGGGGCCATTTTGAAAACCCTCCGACCTTCACCATATTTTTTCTTTGTATACTTAAAGTATAGTCTTTGTATAATCACAGAGATTGTTTCCAAAAAGAAAACTGCACCTAAAATTGGAATCAGTAATTCTTTTTTAACCAGCACAGCAATAATTCCGAATGCTCCACCTAATGCCAAAGAACCAGTATCGCCCATAAAAACCTGTGCCGGATAGAAGTTGAACCAGAGAAATCCAAGACCTGCTCCAATCACAGCTGCTATAAACACAGTAAGTTCACCGGAACCCGGAAGATGAATAATATTCAAATATTTTGCATAGATTGCATTTCCACTAACATAACAGATAATCGCGAGTGCGAGCATTACTATAGTCGTTATTCCTATAGCCAACCCGTCAAGTCCATCCGTCAAATTTACTGCATTGGAGGTTGCCATTATTACAAAAATGACCATTGGAATATACAAATAAGAAAAATCCAGATTCACATTCTTTAAGAATGGGACTGTCGTCAAAGTTGCGACCCCTTCGAATTCATTTGAGAAATAGATTACCGTTCCAATTATCGCACCGATAACAAATTGCCCTAATAATTTATATCTGCCTATTAATCCATTCGGAAATTTTTTAATCACTTTTAGGTAGTCATCTAGGAATCCTACTCCGCACAGCCATAATGTCCCAGCCAGGATAAGGATGATATAAATTGATTGGATATCTCCCCATAGAACAACGGGAATAACTATAGATGACACAACAATTAATCCGCCCATAGTAGGAGTACCAGCTTTTGACCAGTGACTTTTAGGTCCGTCTGCTTTCTGTGCTTCTCCTATCTGATGCTTTTGCAATAATTTGATTATTTTCGGTCCCAGGAATAGAGAAAGGGATAATGATGTAATTGCAGCAAGGGCACTTCTGAATGTTAAAAAGCGGAAAATATCAAATCCCGGAGGATTAAAAGTTTTGTTTATATATTCAAATAAATAGTATAACATTATTTACTCTGCATACCTTTAATAATCGTGACAAACTCTTCCATTTTCATACCACGCGACCCTTTAACTAAAACCACACAATTCATTATATTAGTTGTATTAAGATATTCTGCCAGTTTATTTCTTTCTTTAAAATACTTAACTTTTATAACGGTTTTCTTTAATTCACCGTACAGACTTTTCATCAGATCCCCGGTGAGATAAACTTCGTTTATTTTATTTTTGACCAGGTATTCTGCAAGTTCTTTATGCAATTGGGAAGCTTCTTTTCCTAATTCAAACATATCTCCTAATAATGCAATTTTTCTGCTGTATTTGTTTATCGTGTGCAACAGTTCAATAGAAGCTCGCATTGATAACGGATTTGCATTATAAGTATCATCAATTAAAATCATTTTTTTAAACTCAGCAACATCCAGTCTTTGTTTAACAGCATTTATTTTCTTAAGTCCTCTTTCGATTTCAGAAAGGCTTAATCCGCAGGAAAGAGCTATTGCCGAAGCGGCAAGGAAATTTTTCGCGTTACTTTCTCCATACAAAGGAAGTCTGAATTCTTTCTTCTTCCCTGCATAGCTTATTGACAATTTAGTTTTGCCAATTGAATCAACAGACAGAATTTTTCCGGTAACCGTTGCATTTTTTTTCAGTCCGAAACTTGAACTTGCCTTATATTCTTTTTTGAGTGAATTCAAACGAGGGTCATCTGCATTTATTAAGATAGTACCGTTCCTTTTATTAGTCACGGAATATAAAGCTTTTTTCTCCGTAAGGACTCCTTCAAAATTCGTTAGAAATTCCAAATGAGATTCCCCAATATTCGTAATTAATGCGATATCAGGTTGTGCTATCTCCGCGGTGTAGGCAATTTCACCAAAGTGGTTGGTCCCAAGTTCAAGAACCAGCATATCAGTTTTTGAGTCAGCGTCAAAAATAGTTAACGGTACACCGATATCGTTATTATTATTAGCCTTTGTTCCGATAACCTTATATTTTTCACTCAATAGAGAAATTAAAATCTCTTTAGTTGTTGTTTTCCCATTACTTCCGGTCAAAGCAATAACTTTTGCGTTTAGTTTCGATCTCCAGATTTTTGCAAGTTCTCCAAGAGATTTTTTGGTATCCGCAACAGTAATAATGGGGAGATCCACTTTATCAAAATTCCCGAGACTTCGCTGATTGATCACTACCGCTCCGACTCCTTTATGCACAGCATCAGCAATAAAATTGTGTCCGTCGAACTTTTCTCCTTTTATTGCAATATAAAGGGATCCTTTTTTCATAGTTCGTGTATCTATACTTACAGAATGAAGATTCTTAAAGAAATCCGGATTATATATCCTTGCAGTCGGCAGATTAAACAGATCTTCGAGTGTAATTGATATCTTTTTCATCAATTCATTTTCCCCAGATACTTAATAGCTGTTTCCTTATCGGAAAAATGATTTTTTACATTACCAATAATCTGATAGTCTTCATGTCCTTTGCCTGCAATCAAAATGACAGCGTTCCCAGTGCTCTCGAGGAAAGCATTCTTAATAGCTTGTTCCCTGTCAAGTTCAACCCTATAGTTCTGCCGGGTTATACCTTCAATCATCTGATTTATTATAAGTAAAGGATCCTCACTCCTTGGATTATCATTTGTTAGAATTACTTTATCACTTAAATCAGTTGCCAATTTTCCCATTACGGGTCTCTTGATTGTATCACGGTCCCCACCACAACCAACGACAGTTATTAATTCTCTTTTATCGGCAACTTTTCTTAAATTAGTTATTGCTTTTTCAAGACTATCAGGTGTATGGGAATAGTCAACTACAGCATACTTATTCTTTCCCCTTATCACTTCAAATCTACCCGGGACCTGTTCTGTCTCTTCGATTGCGTTTTGCATAATTTCCGGATTTATTCCTAGTTCATAACCCAGAGTGAATGCTCCTGCCGCATTATAGGCATTAAATTCTCCTATCAATCTTGTGTGCAGGTTAAAACTATTTCCATCATGTTCTAAAGTGAAGGAAGTTCCGTCAAGGTTAACTTCTATTCCCGAAAATCGATATTCCGAATCACAACCTACTCCGAAGGCAGTCTTTTTCCCTTTACAATCTGACAGGATTTTTGCCGCAACAGAATCGTCAGAATTTACAATTGCCAGGCTCCTTTCACTAAGATTATCAAAAAGAGTTTTCTTTGCGAATAGGTAATTCTCAAAAGTTTTGTGATAATCTAAATGCTCAGAAGTAAGATTAGTAAATAATGCCGCTTGGAAATTCAGACCATAAACCCTTTTCATTTGCAGAGCATGAGATGATACTTCCATAACAACATATTCACATGATGCATTTGCCATTTTTTGAAGTAATTGATTCAATTCTACGGATTCGGGTGTTGTAAATTCAGAATCCAATTTTTCACCAGCAATATAGTTCGCGATTGTACCCAATAATCCTGTCTTATGTCCAGCTTTTTCTAAGATCTTTTTAATGAAATAAGTTGTTGTTGTCTTACCATTTGTGCCTGTAACACCAATAAGTTTAATTTGGTCTGAAACGTTTCCGTAATAAACAGTTGCAAGCTGAGCAAGAGCAATACGGCTATCATTTACAAGTATCCTGACTGCATTAGAATGGATAAAAACCTCTATTGGAATATTTTCCTTTTCGCAAATAACCGCACAAACACCACTATTAAGAGCGTCCATAATATAATTATGACCATCTGACTGCAGACCTTCTGTGGCGACGAATATCCAGTTTCGCCCTGCTTTTCTTGAGTCTAGAGATATTCCCAGAATATCCTTACGTTGAACGTTCCCTGAAACCTGAATAGCCGTTATACTATTTATCAGCTTGGTTAATTCCATTAGTATAACTTTGCTCCGTAAAGATTACCCATATCACAATTAACATTACAAGTTGATCCGGAAGGTAATCTGGTTCCGGGTTGAATACTTTGCTCGACAATCCTTCCGTTTCCTTTTACCGAATATTTAATCTTCAATCTTGACATAACAAATATTGCATCTCTGAGTGATAATCCTCTTAAATCGGGCATAATTCTTCTGTTTTTTAACACTATATCACTTTTTCTTTTTATCTTAGTAAGAGATCCTTTACTGTTAATTGAATCAAGTGAAGTCTTAAACTGATTTATATTTGCCAATTGAGATTCACTGCTAAATTCAGTTTTTACTACAAGTTCAGGATCAAGATCAATAATTTTACTGCTGATATTCCTGAAAACTGGTGCAGCTACGTCACCTCCATAATAACTCTGTAAAGAAGGTGAATTAGCAAGAACAAAAACAAGATATTTAGGTTTTTCAACCGGGAAAAAACCTATGAAGGAGGAATTATGCCTCTCTTGAGAGTATTCACCTTCAATTATCTGACGGGAAGTTCCAGTCTTACCGCCTACATTTATTCCTTCAATTTTCGCCTTTTTTCCTGTACCTTCTTCAACCACATAATATAGAAGTTTTCTCATCCTGGCAGATGTTTCCTTCGATATTACTCTCCTTATTTCTTTGGGTTCTAACTCACGATCAATCGATCCGTCATTATTCAGAATTTTCTTCACAACTGTTGGTTGATAAAGGATACCTCCATTAATTAAGGAAGAAAAAACTGTTGCCATCTGAATCGGGGTTACAGAGATTTCATACCCGAACGAAATTGATGACTTTGTATACTCAGACCAAATATCGGGTCGTTTTAATGTGCCTTTAACTTCACTTGGTAAATTAATGTAAGTGAAATTTCCCAATCCAAACCCGCGTAAATAGACATATAAATCTTCCTTTTTGATTTGCTGGGATAACTTGGACATTCCGATATTACTTGACATCGTGAAAACCCCTTTTACATCTAACCAGCCTGCTGAATGGGAATCATTAATAGTAATTTTTTTAAATTTATATTTACCATTTTCAAGAAATACTCTGTCAGTCTCTTTACAAATTCCTTTATCAAGAAAACTTGCCAATATTACTGCTTTAAATGTCGAACCCGGTTCATAGGTATCGGTAACTGCTTGATTACGGCGCACACTGTCACTGAAAACATTATATTGGTTAGGATTGAAATCATCCATTGTTGCCATTGCAAGAATATTGCCGGAATTAGGGTCCATTACTATTCCGATGAAATTTGAGGCGCCAAAATCCTTTTTTCCTTTTCTTAACTCTTCCTCTAAGATTGTTTGTATGTCCTTGTCAATAGTAAGTTGAATATTCTTACCGTTAAGGGGAGGTTTTTGGTTTTCTTCATTTATTGTTACAGTTTCGCCTTTAGCATCCCTTATTATAATTCGTCTTCCCTCTTCCCCTTTTAAGTCTCTATCAAAGTAATTCTCTACCCCTTCAACTCCGAAAAATTTAGTGTTTACATACCCAAGAATGTGTGAAGCGAGATTTTCATATTGATAAATTCGTGTAGGCTCATCAACGCAAAATAATCCATTAATTTTTAACTTCTTTAATTCTACTATATTATCACTAAACACTTTCTTCTCAATGCAAACTATTTTAGAGCCCTGGTTAAAAAGATTTTCATAATATTTGACATCTTTACAGAAAAACTTTGCAAATGACTCAGCTATACTTTTAAGATCCCTTTTTTTTGCCATTCTCTTGTCCACATAAAAAGAGACATCATTACGACTGAACACAAGTAAATTATTATCTCTGTCGTAAATCATTCCTCTATCCGGCTTTACAATCTCGATTATACTTTGCTGACGCTGAGCATAGAATCTCAATTCTTCGCTTCTAACCAGTTGTACATCCACTAATCTGATTATCAAAGCAATGAACATTACAAATGAAACTACTACGACAACAAATAATCTGCTGTTATTCATAATTCGATTCTAATTCTTCCTTTATTTCTCTAATGAATTCAGTATCTATTTCTATTACTTCAGCCGGTAGCGCACGCCTGACCAATCCAAGTTCTTCCATAGCAATTGATTTAATCCTTTGCTCCGAGCTAAGTTCCTGCATCTCAACAAGTAAATTTACTTGCCTGTTGTTCAATTGAATCTTAAACTGATTAAGTTGTGAAATCTCTTTGAGCATGTAATCAATTCTCAACTTCATTACGACATAAAAGAGCATGAAAACGACGGCAGTCGTTACTGTTATAATTCCTTTGAAAATTTCAGGTTTATAACTTCTTTTCATACTCTTTCAGCCGCTCTAAGCTTAGCACTTCTTGATCTTGAATTTAATTTTATTTCCTCTTCAGTCGGTAACAAAGGTTTCCTGGTTAATATCCTTACTCTACTTTGTTTACCACATACGCAAACAGGAAAATCCTTTGGGCATAAGCATGAAAGAGACTCCTGTTTGAAATGGTCTTTTACTATTCTGTCCTCGAGTGAATGATAAGTCAAGATAACTATTCTCCCATCAGGTTTAAGGAGAGAGACCGCTTTTTTCAAGAAATACTCCAGAACTTCGAGTTCACTGTTCACGAAAATTCTCAGAGCCTGGAAAACTCTCATCAAACTCTTTGTAACAAAATTCGGAGGTGTCATGGAAGAAATGATTTCAACCAAATCATTTGTGTGAGCTATCCGCTTGTAATTTCTTTTTTCAACAATCAGCCGTGCAATTTTTCTTGAATTTTTTTCTTCTCCGAATTTATAAAGAATAGTTGCGATTTCTTCTTCGGTTGCAGAATTAACTATATCTGCAGCGCTAGCACTAAGACTCTTATCCATCCTTAAATCAAGCTTCGCATTCTGCCGGAACGTAAATCCTTCATTTACATTATCCAGTTGAAAACTGGATACACCCAAATCTGCAAAGATACCATCGAACAATTCTATTGATTCTATTTTCGCAATTAAATCGATTTTGCTAAAATTATATTTATATAAGCTAAAGCGATTATCAGATTCAAATTTCTTCTGAGCATATTCAAATGCCGAATCATTAACATCCGTACCAAGCAATTTGGCATCCTGACCCAAGGCGTTTAAGAAGAGGGACGAGTGCCCTCCAAATCCGACAGTCGCATCAAAATATACTCCATCCCTGTTTTTAATTAAGTAATCAACCGATTCTTCTGCTAAAACCGGAGTGTGAATTAAGTCACTCATAAACTCATCACTTCAGCAGCAATTTCTTCAAATGTTTCAGATGATTTATTTTTATAATTTTCATATTCCTGCGGATTCCAGAGTTCGATTTTCTTCAAAACACCAAGGACTAATACTTCACTCTTTATACCGGCGTGATCAAGCAACTCCTGAGGAACAAGAATTCTTGACTGAGAATCCATCTTATCTTCCTGGGCGTTATCCAGCATTATCCTAATCAGCCTTGCCTGCTTAGGATTAAACGGACTTAATAGCTCCAAACGGGATTCTATTTCCTGCCATCTATCCTTTGGATAGATGTCGATGCACTTATCCGTCCCCTTCAGCATAACGAAACTTTCCTCTGCATCAGGGCTAATGTATTTACGCAATTTAGCCGGAATTGCTATCCGTCCTTTTGCGTCTATTGAATGTATGTAATGTCCTTTAAACATTTTTGTCCTTTTTGGTCAATATTTTTCACCACTTTTACCCACAACTCCCCAAAATTACTATTTTTTCCTAATATAATCAAGAAAAATTTTAAATTATTTTCTACTTTTGAGAAAAAAGACAATATTTGCTAATTTTGCGGGTGTTTTAAGTAAAAATTGGAGGAATTGGGGGATTGGTGTTCAGGGGAAAAAGGAAAGAGAAAAATAAAAGTTTTTCACCAACTTTTATTTTTCTCTAATGTCAAAAGAGTTTTTTTTCGTAGATCATTTGGAGAAAGAATCAAAATCATTTTGGACCTGCATACATAAGGTCTTAATTTTAAGGTTATCACAATGCCTAAAAAAGTCTTTTAGCATTTTTACAGTGCGGTAATTATCAATCCTATACATTGCAAGAATGGTCAGTTTGAGCACACTTTCATTCTGAGGTTCACAAAGTATTTTCGCAAGGTTGTCATATACCTGATTTACTTTATATAATCCGACAAAGTAAATAGACTCTTTTTTAAGGCCTAAATTGTCACTGGCAACTCCTGCGGATAAATTTTCAATTGCATACTTGTTGTTGAAAACTCTTAAACTCTCCTCCCTGCATAGAGGTTGAGAATTAAGGCAAAGACTCAAAGAGACGACGATCACTAAGGAAAGGACTATGGTTTTCATACTTACTCCTAAAAAATAAATATTTACGGTGCAAATAAACAAAAACTATTTAGGACTGTAAATCAATTTCACATGACAGGTCTATGGAGATGACAGAGGGTCAGTAACTGAGATGAATGAGAGAGACAGAAAAGAGAATTTATATCTTTTCCATTGAGGCCATAAAGAAACCATCGTAGCCATGAAGAACAGGAGATATTATTTCCATTTTTACAAGTTTGAAATTTTTATTCCTTTCAAGAAAACTTTCAATCTGTTTTTCGTTTTCTGAAGGAAGGATACTGCAGGTTGAATAAATAAGTTTTCCTCCGTTTTTTACCATAGTGCTGTATTTATCCAAAATTTCAGCCTGTCCTTTTTTAACTCCCTCCAGAATACCGGGATTTAGTTTCCATTTAGTGTCGGGATTCCTCCTCAAAACTCCCAGCCCCGAGCAAGGAACATCAAGCAGGACACGATCACCGCTTTCTTTAAGCCGTTTTATCACTTTATTTGTCTGAATGAGTCTTGGTTCTATAATGGTTATCTTATCACGCAGAGCTCTTTTTTTCAATGAACTCAGTTTCCAGTCATGAATATCAAGAGCTATGATTTTACCTTTATTGTTCATCAGATTTGCCAAGTGCAGACTTTTCCCGCCAGCACCTGCGCAAGCATCTATAACCCGCATACCTTCTTCGGGTTCAACAAAGGGGGCAACTAATTGTGAGGATGCGTCCTGCACTTCAAAATATCCTTTGTTGTAATTTGGAGACAAGAAAATATTCTGCCTCTCTTTAAGAACGAGAGCATCGGGAGCCCAATCCAAAGTATAAGTTTCGATTCCCTCCAGGTTTAATGCAGAGATAAGTTCTTCTTTACCGGTGGTTATCCTGTTCACCCTTAATACAACTTCCGCTTCTTTATTTAAGGTATTAATTATCTGATCCCAGTTTTCAACTTCCTGAGAGCCAAGATCATCGAGCCAATCGGGGATTGATTCGCGAAGTTTTCTTACTTTCAGAGCGTTAATATGTCTTTCGAGCAGATTTTCTGTGTGAATGGATGAAAACTCAGGGAACTTTGGCAGTTCCATTCCTTTTATAATAAGGAGCGCACCAAAGAGCCTGTAAATATTCTTGGGATCAAGTGACTCCTCTTCCCCTAAAGTTGCCCACAAGAGCCGCCACCATCTGACGATTTCGTAAATGTTTTCAGCAACAAACTTACGGTCTCTTGAACCCCATTTTCTGTTATTCCTAAAAAGTATTTGTATCAAACGGTCGGCATGTCGTCTCTCGCCGAAGATTTCAACAGTTGAGTTAACAACTGCATCTAAAAGGTTTTTATGATATACCATTTGATAAGTCCTATAAAATAAAAAACCCATCCCGGAAAAGGGACAGGTTTATCTTTTCAAATTAAATTTTATTGCTAAAGTTGAAGTTTAGTAATCTGAGAAGCAACATCATCAGCTGATTTCTTAAGTGCGAATGCTTCTTCTTCTGTAAGGTTAAGTTCAATAATTTCTTCTATCCCTTTGGATCCTATTTTGATAGGGACCCCAACGAATACGTTATTTAATTTATATTCGCCCTCGAGATAAACTGAGCAAGGTAAAATCCTTTTTGCATTTCGTGCAATCGCCTCAACCATTTCAACAGCCGAAGAGGAAGGAGCATAGAATGCGCTTCCTGTTTTTAGATAGTTAACAATTTCAATTCCACCGTTCTTGGCTCTTGTAACTAACTCTTCAATTCTTTTCATTGAAATCAATTCAGAAATAGGAATTCCGGAAACGGTAGAATATCTAATCAAGGGAACCATAGAATCACCGTGACCACCAAGAACCATTGCCTGAATGTCTCTGACGGATACATTTAATTCCTGTGCCAGAAACAACCTGAATCGAGCAGTATCCAAGACACCAGCCATACCAATAACGCGTGTTTTATCGAATCCACTTTTTTTCCAAGTAACATAAGTCATAACATCCAAGGGATTTGAGACAACAATTATGATTGCATTGGGTGAGCGGGGGGCGACCTGTTCGGTCACTGAACCAACGATTTTTGCATTTGCAAGCAATAAATCGTCACGAGTCATTCCGGGTTTTCGAGCAAGGCCGGCAGTAATAACAATAATTTCGGAGCCTTCTGTTTTTTCGTAGTGATTTGTTCCAATAACATTAGTATCGAACATTTCGACAGGGGCACTTTCCCACATGTCAAGAGCTTTTCCCTGGGGTATACCGTCAAGGATATCAACTAAAACCACTTCTTCAGATAATCGCTTTTCAGCAATTCTTTGTGCTGCTGTAGCACCAACGTTTCCTGCGCCGATTACTGTTATTTTCTTCATAGAGTCTCTTTAGGAGGCCGGAATAACAGAAACAAACTGACGGTTTCCCCTTCCAACAGTAAATTTAACGATACCATCTGCAACAGCAAATAAAGTATCATCGCCACCTCTTAAGACATTCTCACCGGGATGGAATTTAGTTCCTCTTTGTCTAACAAGAATATTACCAGAAAGCACCAATTCGCCGCCGAATCTTTTTACTCCGAGACGCTGGGCGTTACTATCTCTGCCATTACGAGTGGATCCTTGTCCTTTTTTATGTGCCATAGTATTGTTCCTTCTTATTTACCAATCTTGTTAACCAAAATTTTAGTTAAGTGCTGTCTGTGACCATTAAGTTTTCTATAACCTATTCTGCGTTTTTTCTTAAAGATGAGGATCTTATCATCACGTAAGTGTTCAAGCACAGTGGCATAAACTTTTACATCTGACAAATAAGGAGTACCAATCTTTGTTCCTGTTTCGTCACTTGCCATAAGGACTGAATCGAATACAACATCAGAATTGGGTTCACCATCAAAACTTGGGACATAGTAAGTTTCTTTTTCTGAAACCTTGAACTGCTGTCCGTATATATCAACTACTGCTAACATTTTTACCTCAAATATTCAAATTTAGTTTGTAAATTTAATAAATAATTCCATTATTTTCAAATTTTTCCTAAAAAAAGTATATCTAATAAAGCGTAAGGAGCGAAGGCGAAAAAATAGTGGAAGATATCACAAAGAATGTGAAAACGGGCTGGTAAATATAATGTTGAATTATTAGTGGTTTTAGCCATAATTAGAACGATTGCTTAACCAAGGGAGTGTTGAAATAATCAACACATTTTAGGGTCTGCTTTAGGGCATTTATTTATACCCTTTAAGGCTACCCTGATCGAAGTTAGATCGAACTTAGAACGAGGGAGAGTCGAGAGAATGCGGGGTATTTATTTATGCCCTTTTTATTGATTCAAGTATCGAGATGTTGATTTTTTCAACACAAGGATTTTTGTCAAAAAAAGAGGAATTTTACTTTCTTGTTTTGAAGATTATTGGTGTTAAAAACTTTGGCTAAAGATACCTTCAGTTTATCTCAAATTTCCAAGAGATATGCGGAACAAGATAACAAAGCCAAACGAAAATAAGACAAATACTATTTTGGAAAAATAAAGGGAGCCTTGTAACAGCAAGGCTCCTTAAAATAACCAGTTCCTAGTTATATTAGTTTAATTTCTTTATCAAATATATAAGTTAATACTTTTCGATTTTTTTTGAGTAAGGCATCCCTGTCTCCCATTGCCTGAGCATTACGAAGCAACCCGAAAGTGATGGAAGCAACGTCTGTATCCATCTCATCAGGTACGGCTAAGTCATTTTTATAGGGGGATAGGATCTGAATAAAATAGCCTTCCCCACTGTCTCCCTTATGGAGTTGACCAGTACTGTGTAAAAAGCGGGGGCCATAACCAATTGTAACCGGAACTTTAAATTTTTTCTCAAGTTTTTCCTTAAAGAGGAAAAGTTGCTCCTCATATAAATGGGACAGTTTCATATATGCCTGGAGGGCGATATAGTTTTTACCGCTTTGTGCACCATTAAAGAATTTGTCCTCAATTTCCTGACGGGTTGTTCCTTTAATTTCGCTAATTATTTTTAAGCCGTCAATTTCCAATGCTGGTTCTACAGAGGGAAGTTTTCCCGTATTCTTAAATTCCTGCAATAATTTTCTTGCTGAAATTTTTGCTGTTTCAACATCAGGCTGATCAAAAGGCTGAACTCCCATTTCAATGCACGCAACTACGGTGAGGATCTCCCAGAAGACAAATTGCGAACCAAGATCGTATTCATCATTGAGATTAATTTCAATTACCGGATTACCGGTATGATATGCAATCCTGATATTAGCGGCTGTAGATTCATCTTCGAGTAATTTCAGAGAGACTACAAGAATATCGTTGCCGAGTTGCTCTAAATTGTCCAGACCATACTGAACCACGGGCAGGATTCCTTTACTGTTCTTACCGGAACTTTCGGCGACGAGCTGTTCAATCCAGTTTCCAAAGGATTGCAGTTTATCGTTGAAAACCAAAACTAATTTGTTTTTTCCTTCGTTTGCGAGTTTCCCGATAAAGTTACCCAATACTACAGGATGGGAAAGATACTCACTTTCCGGGTAAGAATTTTTACAAATATCCGACATTGCATCGGCGCGAATCAATAATTTTGCGATGTCTATTCCGAGTAATGCAGCAGGGACTAATCCAAACATGGATAAAGCGCTGTATCTTCCGCCTATGTTTGGGTCATTAAGAAATATTTTTCTGAATGAGTATTCTTTAGCGATCTGTTCCAATCCGCTTCCGGGATCTGTTATTGCGACAAAATATTCACCTGCATTTTCAACACCGACGTAATTTGCAACATACCTAAAGAAGAACTTCATAAGAGAGAATGTTTCAACCGTTCCGCCGGATTTTGTGGATACAACATAAAGGGTTTTGGTTGTTGCTCCATTTTCATTATTTTCATAGGGGAAATATTTCAGTTTGTGTTCGATCATTTCCGGGTCAGTTGTATCCAAAATATTCAGGTCAAGATAACCAGGCTTAGTCAGGAAAACATTTCTAAATACTTCAGGAGCCAGGCTTGAACCACCCATACCAAGGAGAAGTACGCGGGTGAATCCTTCTTTTCTTACTATGTTTACAAAATCATTAATTTCGTTAACTTTATCCATCATTACCGTTGGGCTATCCAACCACCCCAGGCGGTTTTCGATCTCTACCGGAGACTGACTCCACAGGGTATAATCTTTTTTGAATATCCTGGAGGATATTTCAGGAAGATTAAATTTCTCAAGAAAATCTTTTTCCTGATAATAATTCCCTTCAGGGTGAACTATTATATTTTCATAGTAATTATCTCTGTAAACTTTTTTTTCGAGAGAATTTATAAGTGAATTAAACGAATCGGCAAATGCTTTAATACCGTCTATCTGTAATTTTTCAGTAACGGCTTTAAGATCAATACCAATATTTTTAAGCCAGTTGATATGGATCTGAGCAAGTGGAACATTTTTATTCAGGTTGATTTTTACTTTGCCGTGATCAAGATAAGCATTCAGAGTCTGAGGCGGGATTGTATTAACGGTATTTTCGCCGATCAATTCGTCAACATAGAGGGTATCTGAGTATAGGGGATTTTTAGTTCCAGTACTAGCCCAAAGCAATCTTTGCTTCCTTGCACCCAGTTTTTCAATTTCAATCCATTTCTTACCGGAGAATAATTTTTTATAAGCTTTGTAAGACAGCTTTGAATTAGCAACCGCTATTTTCCCGAACGAGTTTGAATCTCTTTCTTTATCAAGCAGTTTATCGACAGAGGTGTCCACACGGCTGACAAAAAAGGAGGCTACTGATGCAACCCTGGAGGGGTCCCCGCCGAGTTCAATTAATTTCTGTATCCCGGCAATATATCCTTTAGCTACATCAATATAATTCTCCATTCCGAAAATCAGTGTCACGTTAACATTAATCCCCAAACCTATCAGTTCCGTAGCAGCTCTGATTCCTTCTGCAGTAGCCGGAACTTTAATCATAATATTTTCACGATTAAGGGCAAAATACAACCGGACGGCTTCACGGACTGTGGCGAGGGTGTCATGAGCAAATGCCGGATTTACTTCTATGCTGACAAAACCATCACTTCTTCCTGAACTGTAATATAATTCTTTGAATTTATCAGCAGCAAGGCCAATATCTTCCAGGGCAAGTTTTTCATAAATCTCAAGAGCGGAGAAGCCTTCGGCTGCATATTCCCTTATTTCCTCGTCATAATCGTTGCTACCGGTAATGGCTTTTTCAAAAATAGAGGGGTTGGAAGTTATACCTCTTACTCCTTTAGCGATCAGTTTATCCAATTCCCCGGAAGTAATTAATTTTCTATCGATATAATCAAACCAGATTGACTGTCCAAGCAGAGATAATTTTGTTAAACTTGCCATTTTTTCTCCTTAACACTTTTTTATGTTTTGAATAAATTATAAGACAAAATTAATACAAAAATCAGTAAATTAAAAATTAGTTTTATTAAATTAAGATATTATTTTTATTCAATTATTATAGCATTAAATAATGAGTCCAAACAAAGAAGATTTTATAAAAACGCTATGGCGGCAAAAAGCAGGTCATATTCCACTTGCAGAGTTAGGAATACACCCGAATATAAAGGGAAAAATAATCGGCAGGCCTATAATCACCCTCAAAGATGATGTTGATTCCTGGCATCTGGCGGGATATGACTACATTAAAATACAACCGATCTGTGATTTTAATCCTTCCAAGACGGGATTAGATAAAAATCTGACATTCAAGGAAGATGGGACCTTGTCATTTAAATGGGCCTCTGAAAATAACGGAGTTATAACTTCATTTGATGATCTGGAGAGGTACCACTTCCCCTGCAAGAGCGATTTTGATTATTCGAAGTTTGATTCGGTAAGAGAACTTCTGCCTGAAGGAATGGGGGTGGTTGGTCAATACGGCGATATATTTACCATGACCTGGGAAATGATGGGATTTGAAACTTTTTCATTTGCACTATTTGAAAACCCAGAACTGGTTATCCAACTGAATAATATTCTCGGGGAACTTGTGTACAGTATGTTTGAAACATTTATTCAATATGATGTTGTGGATGCAATCTGGTTTAGTGATGATATTGCATTTCAGCAGGGGCTGCTTGTCTCCCCCGATGTTCTTGAATTAATCTTTTTTCCGTGGCTCAGAAAAATCGGAAAACTGGCAAAAGATTACAATAAACCATTAATTTATCATACAGACGGTATTCTATGGAATGTATTTGATACAATAATCGATGCCGGAGTTACAACAATGCATCCGATTGAACCGAAAGCAATGGATATAAAAGAAGTAAAAGTAAAGTACGGAGATAAACTTTCTTTAATTGGGAATGTTGACGTTGACCTGTTAGCCAGGGGTTCTAAGGAAGAAATAAAGAAGAACGTATTACAGAACATTGAAGAAGCAGGCTATAACGGAGGTTATTGCGTGGGTTCCGGTAACAGTATACCTGATTATGTTAAGTTAGAGAACTATCTGACAATGATAGAAACCGTTAAGGATTTTAATAAGAGCTATTGATTCAGATTTTTGATTCAGGAAATAATTTCTTGAGAATGATCCGGAAATCCTCCATTCCTAAGATATCTGAAATTCTATTTAGATATACACCACCGTCGTTCATCGTATGTCCGACTATAGATGACATATCCCTCTGCTGCAAGACCTGAGCTATTTCATATTTTACCCTTTTAAAAGAGTGCTCAGTTAAGAGGGAATCATTTATTTCCTTTTCATCAATTTCAGCCAAGCAAAACCAATTATTCCTGTTAATTTTACTGTCATTAATCTTTCCAAGCATTCGGAAAGCAATTGGGGAATTGACAAATATCTTTCCCCAATTACCCGAAATACAAAACAGTTCATCACCCGGATTAATCTTTGAATTATCATTAACCAGATCTATCTGAGAATCCTTATCAACTAAAAGATTCACAATAGGATTTAATCCAACATAAAAGGAAGAATTAAAGACATTCCGTGCAAGGATCTGATTTTTTAAGTTCAAAAAGTTCTGGGAATAATTCACACCGGATAATCTGTGGAGAAGGTGCTGAATAAAAAACTCCGGTTCCATTGAGAGGACACTGGTTTCCGGTTTTTCCTGGGAGGTAGCGGGATCAGCATGCCTCATTGAGATATCTAACTGACAATTTTCACATTCGAAACTCCGGTCACACAATTTATACTCCAGAAGGCCGTTAGCCATCCAAATACATTTCTGTGTCTCGAAACTTTTTTCATTACCAAAGGTTTTCATTTTATGACCTATTAATCTTTATTATTAATCAGTTATTAATTCTTTTTTATCAGCATCAAATTCATTTTCTTCTGATTCTTCATTTGGAAATACCGAGAAGAATTTAACGGCAAACCCAAATGCCCACATACCCAAGACGACCAGCATCATAGTAACGCCAATTTCATAGATGGAAGGGAAATAGCTAACTTTATTGATTCCTGAAATCGCTGTGATGCTAACATTAAGGCGGTTAAGAATAAAGCCTGCAATACCAAATACAGCCGCGATATATAACCACAGACGGCTTTCTCTGAGATTTTTATTAAAGAGAATCGCAACCGGTATGAGCGTACCGATAAGCAACTCACCAAGAAAGAGGAGACTTTCTGTTGAGTTCTCAACTATATATCCTATTTTACCGAAAGCAGCAAGATCAACAGTCTTTATCACAAAAACAGATGAAAGAAAAATAGCACTGAAGTATCCGATCCTAGAAAGAAGATTCATTTCAAGGCTTTTGTTAAACACTCTTGCGCTTAAGTATGATTCGAAAATAATTACACAGAACCCTATTCCGATTGCGCTGAGGTAGAAATAAATTGGCAATAGGGGTGACCACCATAATGGATGCATCTTTGTAGGAACAATAAGGAAGAGTGAACCAAGAGATGACTGGTGGAGTGTTGAAAGGAGGATACCAAGCATCATTACGGGGGTACTGATTTTTCTTACGATATTAAGCAGCTTATTCCATTTAAATTTCTCAAAAATAACCGGAGAAAATTCAATGAAGAGGACTGTTGTATAGAGCATAACACACCATGCAACCTCAAACATAACAGAATTAGGATTCCACATTATGATTGCATGCCAAACATCAAGAGGGCGTCCAACATCAAATAACAGACCAGATATAACAAGGAGATATCCCAGAAAGGCAGTTAATATAGCCGGACGAATCAGGGGTTCATACCTCTTTATATGAAAGATATGTGATATTGCACAGATAATGAAACCACCTGCAGCAAGACCGACACCGCAGAGGATATCAAATCCGATCCACATTCCCCATGGGAATGCATCCGACAAGTTAGTAGTTGCACCCAAACCTTTTGTAACCCTCAAGTATGTGGAGTACAACCCGAAAGTAACTATTAAAGCACTAAAAATTTTCCAAAATGTCAGATGACGAAGAATTCCGCTTTTCATGTTAGACTCCTATTTTTCTGATTTTTCTTCTTTGGATATTGCATTTTTTCTTTTAGTGAGCCAATACATTCCACCAAGGAAAGCAGTTCCTACTGAAACGACGGATGGAATTGCATTGAGAGCCCGTCCGGTATAAGCAGGAAGGGGCTCAGAGGGAAGATTCTTTGCAAATTCCAGTCTGTCAAAAGAAACAGATGAAAGGACAAGAACATTAGTTCCGCCCGCTTCTTTAATACCGTAAATAGCTGGATAATAAGAATCGGGATCATTTTTAATTCTCTCTTCAGCTTCTTTCCTTAATTCGTCCAGGTCGCCAAATTTTGTGGCACCAGTTGGGCAAGCTTCGGAACAAGCAGTAGGAAGCCCTTCTTTAAGTCTGTGAGAACATAAGATACATTTTCTAACTCTCGGGTAATTGCTTGACCATTCATATCTTGGAATATTATGCGGGCACGCCTGCATACAATATCTACATCCGAAGCACTTATTCTCATCGTATAAAACGGGTCCTTCAGCAGTCTTTTCAAAAGCTCCGACAGGACATACAGAAACACAAGTAGGGTGAGCGCAGTGCATACACAATTTACGGGAGAAAATTTCCGCCTTATCCTTACCTACGTACTGATGAACGACAGTATAAGTATCAGCAGAGAGCTGGTCGCGAAGAGGATCGTCACTCGTTTTCTTTAGTTTATTTGCTTCTTTACAAGCATTGTAGCATTCACCACAGCCAACGCATTGAGTAGAGTCAAATAAGAGGCCTTTTTGCTTCTGCATGATTGTTTATCCTTATAAGCTCAAAAATTCTTTTTGAAATCCGTTAACTGTCTTTTCGTCAAAGCTAGCTAAGACACCTTCCAAAATGTTACCACCATCAGCATATGTAATTCCAACAACACCGGGTTCTGCGGTCTGATGAGCTAAGAAATCTTTCAATCTTGTGAATTCGCTCTTCAACCAAGTTAAGCCTTGTTTTCCTGTATAGAAATCAAACTTTCCTGATTCGGAAGGATTAATAACCAGACCCCAATCATCTTCGTAAGGATCAGTTACTTTTTTAGTCTCTAAGTTTCTATTAATCTGAGCGACCTGACCTTCGATTGGCGAGAAAAACTGAAGTTTGTTATGTCCGCTGACTGCTTCAAAAAGCAAATCTCCGAATTTTACGTAAGTATTTTCAGGAATCATATTCTGAATTCTCATAGTTCCGAAAGCTTTGCTAACAAATTCATCAATACCAACCTGAAATCTTCCGTTTTTAATTCCCTTTAACCAAAGGTGATTCCTGGTTAAAGAAAATCCTTCCGGCAGTAAAAAGCTTCCTCTGTCAAAAACAGATTTAGCAGCAAAAGCCGGGTGTTCTTTTCGCTGTGCTTTAAGAATAAAGTAATCAGCTACTAAAAATAATGCAAACGTTAAAACAACAAATAAAGCTACCATTTTATATCTCCTTGAATAATATCTATATAAATTTCAATTTTACACTATTATAATAGCAACATACGTGCCAAAGCCAGAAAAGACAAAATATTCCTTTCTAAGTGATTTATATTAAAGGATTTATGAAGAGATATTAACGTTCTTATGGAAAAACCAACAAATTAATTGTGTTGATTATTTATACAGGTTGCTTTATAGATTGTTGAATTTTATATCCAGGGGGATTTAGTAATTCGAGTGTTATGAATGAAAAAAGGTTCAAAATAAGAGAAAAACGTTACTTTTCGTAATTGACCGAAGACTGTTGATTTTTTCATCATATCAGTGTTTAATAATTTTACAACACAGGGGGCATTTTAAAATAAAAAAAATCGCTGTTATCAGCGATTTTCAAAAACTCTCAAAATATAAGTTTATCTTAAACTGAGATTTTTTTAGTAATAATCAATTTTGCTAATTTGGAAGTCCCATTTTTAGCAATAGTTTTTATACCGGCTGTACTTAATTTAACTGTAACAAACCTGTTCAACTCCTGAACCCAAACTCTTTTCTTTTGTAAATTCGGTAGAAATCTACGTTTAGTTCTATTATTAGCGTGGGAAACGTTATTTCCTACGGCTGGCCTTTTTCCTGTTAACTGACATACTCTTGACATTATTACTCCAATATTTCAATTTTAGACTCGAAATATAACTAATTATCTTCAATTAGCAAAGAATTTTTTATATTTTTATTTTTCTTTTTTTAATAATTACGGATAGAGATTATGGAACGAATAATTCGCTGCCCTTGGGTTGACTTATCGAAACCAGATTATGTTGAATATCACGACAGAGAATGGGGTGTCCCTGTGTTTGAGGACCGAGTAATATTTGAATTCCTCACGCTTGAATCAGCACAAGCAGGATTGAGCTGGTATACTGTTCTAAGAAAGAGGGAGAATTACAGAAGGGCTTTTGCCAACTTTGATCCCCAGAAAGTTTCTAAATTCTCAGAAAAGAAAATCGAGGAACTTCTCCAGAATCCAGGAATAATCAGAAACAGGTTAAAAGTTACTTCTGCAGTCAATAATGCGAAACGATTTCTCGAAGTGGTCAGAGAATTCCGGACGTTCACAGAATACATTTGGAGTTTTACCGGAGGCGAGCCAATAATTCATAAATTCAAAATAATATCTGATTATCCTGCCACTTCTTTTGAATCGTATAAACTAAGCGCAGATCTTAAAAAACGCGGCTTTAGGTTTCTTGGTTCAACCGTATGTTATGCCCATATGCAGGCGACTGGTTTGGTGAATGACCATTCGACCGACTGTTTCAGACGGGAGGAGATCATAAAGGCATACAGCAATGGTGACAAACAGAATTCAGCATCACAAAATGGATAGATTAATGACCATTTTTTCCTTAAATTACACAATATTTCTTAAATTTTATTGGAAAAAAGTAAATGAAGATCAAACTATTTGTTCTATTATTCATCTCATTAAGTATAAACACATTCAGTCAACTTATAACATGGACTCCCTATTTTGCGTCTGATACCGATTCAATACTCGTAACATTTGACGCCTCTCTGGGAAATGCAGGGTTAGCAGGGTATACCGGAGATGTATATGCCCATACAGGTGTTATAACAAATTTAAGCACAGGTCTGAGCAACTGGAAATATGTTAAAACTAATTGGGGAGTAAATACTCCGGAAACAAAATTAACAAGAATCGGAACAAACCTCTATCAATTTTCTATTAAACCAAGTGTCCGCTCATTTTACGGAGTTCCGCAAGCGGAGACCATCCTGAAAATTGCGTTTGTATTCAGAAGTGCAACGTCGCCATACCGAGAAGGAAAAACTGCGGAAGGCGGGGATATTTTTCTTGACTTAGCTAACGCAGGATTAAATGCGTCTATAGTCACACCTGTTAAAGGAATAAATATCAATACAGTAAATGATACAATTATAATCAGTGCCATAGCACTGCAATCCACTCAGTTTACTTTATACGCAAACAATATTCAGCTAACACAAACCAACAGCACTTCAATAAATTACAACTATATCTCGACCTCAACAGGAAAGATATGGTTCAAGGTTGTTGCTACGAACGGTTTGCAATCAAAAGCTGACTCTGTTTACGTTGTCACCCGGCCTAACGTAACAAGTGAGAATCCGCCAGCCAATATCGTGGACGGAATAAATTATACGGGTCCGATTTCGGCAACACTTTCAATTTATGCCCCATATAAACAGTACGCATACGTAATCGGAGAGTTCAACAACTGGGAAGCTGATCCTAACTATTATATGAAGAGATCTGTTGACGGAAAACATTTTTGGATTACTATTAACAATCTGAGTCCAGCTACCGAGTATTCATTTCAATATCTGATTGACGGAACTCTTCGGGTTGCGGATCCCTATGCAGACAAAATTCTTGACCCATGGAATGATTCATGGATAACCGCTGTTACCTATCCGGGGCTTAAACCCTATCCAACCAACAAGACCAGCAATGTGGTATCTGTACTTCAGACCGCGCAGTCTGCATTCAACTGGCAGACGACGAACTATCAGAGACCCAGTAAGACGGATTTAGTGATATATGAACTACTTATCCGAGATTTCATCGAGGCACATACTTACAAGGCGATAATGGATACACTGGGTTATCTTAAGAACCTGGGAGTTAACGCTATTCAGTTAATGCCTGTTATGGAATTTGAAGGAAACGAGAGCTGGGGTTATAATCCGATGTTCAAATTTGCCCCCGATAAATATTATGGTTTAAAAAACCAACTTAAGGGGCTTATTGACAAAGCTCATGAAAACGGAATTGCAGTAATTTTTGATATCGTACTTAACCATCATTTTGGCCTCTCCCCTCTTGTCAGATTATACTGGGATGCTGTTAATAACAAACCATCAACGCTTAGCCCCTGGTTTAATCGAGATGCAACGCACCCCTATAGTGTCGGTTATGATTTTAATCATGAGTCACAGGAGACAAAAGATTATGTTGACCGAGTATGCAAGTACTGGATGACGGAATACAAAGTTGACGGCTTCAGATTTGATTTATCTAAGGGATTCACACAGACAAACTCAGGAAGCAATACGGGTTTGTGGGGACAATCTGATCAGTCAAGGATAAATCTTCTAAAGAGAATGGCTGATAAGATTTGGGTAACAGACCCCACAGCATACGTAATACTTGAACACTTTGCGGATAACAGCGAAGAAACAGTCCTAGCAAATTACGGTATGATGCTATGGGGAAACATGAATAATAGTTATAATGAAGCCACTATGGGGTACAATTCAACCTCAGATATTTCCTGGGCTTCCTATAAAGCAAGGAACTGGCAATCACCACATCTCATCACGTATATGGAGAGTCACGACGAAGAGAGGTTAATGTATAAGAACCTAACGTACGGAAACTCCAGTGGTAATTACAATATCAAGAATCTAAACACCGCATTGAACAGGATGAAACTTGCAGGAGCGTTTTTCTTTACGATTCCCGGGCCTAAGATGATGTGGCAGTTTGGGGAATTAGGTTACGATTTCTCTATCAATTATCCGACAGGAACGTCTGCTTCCAGGACAGATAAAAAGCCTATCAAATGGGATTACTATGGTGTTGATAACCGACGTAATGTTTATAAAACTTATAAGGCATTAATTAATCTAAAGAAAAACTATGACGTTTTCAGGACTACTGATTTTACGCTGACAGGCGGGGGAGCTATTAAAAAGCTTCACCTTTCTCACAGTTCAATGAAAGTAGTAATTGTAGGAAACTTTGATGTTGTTACTCAAAGCGCCACACCTTCTTTCCACAATACAGGAATATGGTACAGTTATTTTGATAACGACAGCATTATTGTCAACGATATATACCAGCAGGTTTCTCTGGGACCGGGAGAGTTTAAGATTTACACAACAGTGAAACTTCCTCCACAGGAACCGAATATAGTAACGGAAATTGGAGAAGAAGGAGTTTCCGATATTGGGAATTATGCATTGCTGCAGAACTATCCCAATCCTTTTAATCCAAGCACAACTATTTCATACGACATACGCAGTACAGGATTTGTTACCCTAAAAGTTTATGATATGCTTGGGAATGAAGTAACGACTCTTGTTAATGAAAACCAAGAATCAGGAAGCTACAGTATCGATTTTAATGGAGCTAATTTAGCAAGCGGAGTTTATTTCTATAAACTGCAGTCAGGAGATTTTTCAGCAATAAATAAGATGCTACTGCTAAAGTAAAGTGATTAAATAATAAAGGCTGTCAATTGACAGCCTTTTTTAATAAATTAATCCTGTTTCTTTTTTCTTGCCAAGACCTCATAAGTACGGATTTTATCCTTATAGAAGTTATGTTTATTAGCCTGATCGATGGTCAACTGTGAATCCGTGTTTCCTTCCCATCTCCGGCAGAGATAGACCGGCTCATAAATTCGTCCGATTTGATAATTTCTTGATATAGCCAAAACAACAGCATAGTCCTCGCCATAACTAACATTAGGAATGATATTTTTTCTCAGTATGGGAGTGTAATAAGCACGGGGGGCTCCAAGTCCGTTAATGCGAAGGGCATTGTTTCTTCCATTATCAGGAGTCCATTCTTTATGGTCAATAACTCCGGGAGGTAGTTCCTCGAGATTGAAATTTGTCATGCGGTAGGAGCCAATTACGGCTGCTGACTTTTCTTTATAAAACTGATCAACTATTATTTGAAGAGTGTCTTCGCCAGAGTAAAGGTCATCACTATCGAGCTGAACGGCAAACATACCACAGTTTTTGTGGTGGACTGCTTCATTCCAGCAACCGCCGATTCCAAGATCTTTTCTTTCCGGAATAAGATGGATAACTCTACTATCCTTCTTTACATAATCAGCAACCAGATCAGTAGTTCCGTCCGTTGAATAATTATCAACCACAAAGAGATTAAACTTAAAAGTTGTTTTCTGTTTAAGCACTGAGCCAATGGCATCTGCAATTGTTTTTACACGGTTTTTTACCGGGATGACTACGGAAGCTTCACATTCAAAAGATTCTTCATCAAAATTCACATCTATAAATTTGGGTTCAAGCCAGGAACCAATTGCCTTCAGGTGTTCCGTAACAGCCAGTTCCATTTCGACCTGTACTTCCCGGTTTCTGGGGTTAACATAGTCAAATAATTTTTCACCAGATTTCCTGGTATCAACTTCAGTGGAGCTATAGAGGAATTCGTCTACACGAATAATAAGGGCGATTTGCGAGACTTTCAACCGCAAGTAGTACATACCAGCGAATTTATAATTTCCTTCAGTTTTCATGGCATATTTAGCCGCTCGCGTACTATAGAAAAGGAGGAATCCAAAATCAAAATCATCCCTTAAACTGCCATATTGATAATCAATAACAGGATGTGGATTTCTCACTTCGTCTTTAATTTCATAGTAATTGGAATAAACCAAACCAGCCCCGGTGTTGCGGGCAACACTGAGGAAGCGCTCAAGGGCAAACTGACCTAAATCAATTAATGTATCCTGTTTTAATAAAACGAAATATTCGGTCTGAACCCTATCGACTACTTTTTTTATGGTTTCAGAGGAATTAATCATTTCGATTTTGAGGAAAGAGGTTCCTTCAATGGGGGTGAGCTTGTCGTCGTTAACAAGAAGAATTACTTCCTCAACTAATCCAGTGCGGACGAAAGATTCAATTGTTTTTATTGTGTGATCTATTCCATTGTAAGGGAGAAAAAGACTAACCGGTTTTTTCATTTGACTTCCATATTATAATAAAAATGATATCAAAGATAACAATTCCGGTCAAGATTTTCAAACAGAAGAAGAGAAAAGGCCGGATTTTTCGTCCGGCCTTTAAATGATATTAATTAACATTGTGCTTGATATAGCAGCAGTAAAATCCGAAGCAGATATCCCTGATATACTGAGAACTATCATGCTGATAAGCAAATTTAATAGCTTTCAACCCTCTCGGGTCACCAATCTTTAATAATGAAAGAGCTGCTGCGATTCTGACATGGTCGTCTGTTTCAGAGTTGAACATTTTTAATAGCGGGATAACAGACATGGTGGATTTCAGTTCACCAGCGAGATAAGCAGCGCTAACTTTCAGGCCTTCATTTTCCGAACTAATTCCTTCCACAAGATTAAGTTCTACCAGATGTTTATTTAATCCCTTAACGGGATTGATTGTTTTGGCATTAACGATAGTACCAGATAAGAGAAGAGTTATAGTAACGATAAAAACGGACAGGAGTTTCATTTTCACACCTCATAAATAAATAAATAAAAATTTCTGATGCAAAAATGGGGTGGAAAGTATTCAAATAAAACCGAATATAAACAAGCGTACGGATAAAGTGATGAAGATGCCCAGTTCAAGGATAAGCGGAAAAGGCTTTTATTGAGAAAGTAAGATCAGATAGTTTCAGTTCTTTTAATAAAGTCATAAATGATTTCATCAGAGGAATGCAATAATTCTTCAGGTTTTCCGACGAAATAGATTTTTCCATCGTGCATCATGGCGACTTTATCTGCGACGTTTTTTACTGAGAACATATCATGAGTTACGACAACCGAAGTAACATTAAGTTTATTGCTTAATTCTTTGATAAGCTTATCAATGGAATCGGACATTATGGGATCGAGACCTGTTGTCGGTTCATCGTATAAAATGTATTGCGGTTTGGAAACCAGAGCTCTTGCAAGACCAACCCGTTTTTTCATACCTCCGGAGAGTTCAGAGGGTTTCAGGTTCTCAATTCCCGGCAGGCCTACAAGTTCCAGCATTTCGCTAACTGATTCCCTCACTATTTTCTCATCGAACTTTTCTTCAGTTTCAATCAGGGGAAGGGAGACATTTTCGCCTACCGTCATAGAGTCAAACATAGCTGCTCCCTGGAATAAGAAACCGAATTTTCTTCTGATTGTATAGAGATCTTTAATGTTAAGTTCATTTATCAATTTGCCTTCGACGTAAATCTGTCCAGCGTCCGGTATTAATAATCCAACAATATGCTTAAGAAGGACGCTCTTTCCGCAGCCACTTCTGCCAACAATTACCATAGTCTCCCCTTTAGGGATAACTAAATCCACACCAGTTAAAACAGGTGTACCGTTAAAGCTTTTTTGAAGATTTTTAATTTCAATCATAGAGAAGTAATTATCCGTTAATTTTTTCTAATTCTTTAATGAGTTCTTTTATGTAGCGAAAGTCATCCAGTCCGCCCCAGTGTTTAATATTTACTGTCCTGAGAGCGGTCAGGTTTTGATCAGCGGTATTTTTATAATCCCCCAGGACAACCTTGGCAACAGATGGGGGAATTACAAACTTTGAGAGAATAAACTCAGGACTTTCGTTTTCAACAGAAAGCAGGTTATAGATTTTAAGAGACCTCTCATTCAGTTCTTTAACGTCTTTATTAGCGGGAATGCTGAAGAAGCAGTTTATATCGAGATCGGGTTTGTTCAGATTTGCATAGGCAGAACTTTTCTCAATTTCATCATAAAAGAAGGCAGAGGATAAGTAACTTTTGTTGATCAGTTTACCGAGCCCGTCAATATTCGGAGGAAGAAGTCTAAGAGTAAGATATGTGGCTGCTGCCATTGCTCCAGGCCTTGACCCCTCCAGACTGAACATTCCGATATTCGGTTTATCGGATTTATGATATGTATAAGGGGCCGTATTTAAGATTGCTTTACGGAGCCCGGTATCCCTGTAGAGAACTGCCCCGGCACCATAGGAGACTGCACCATGTTTGTGGGGGTCAATAGTCATCGAGTCGGCTTCTTCTATTGCGGATAACTGAGCATATAGATAATTATCCAATTTCAACTCGGTTTCCGGGATTTTGTTATATGCTGAATCAATGATGAGGGAACGAAAGAATCCGCCGTATGCAGCATCAATATGAAGATGGAATTTATATTTATCCCTAAGAGTTAATATTCCTTTGATGTCATCAACACTGCCAGCACCAGTAGATCCCAAGTTTGCAATGACCATTAAAATATTTCCGGCTTTAAGTTCATCTTCAAGTTTGTTAAGGTTCATGCGAAGATATTTATCGACCGGAATTTCCATAAGGTCAGGAATATTTAATATCTGACAAATTCTTTTCCAAGAATAGTGGGAGACTTCAGAGAAAAGGACCTTGCCTGTTCCATAAGTATCGCGAGCAGCCCATAAGGCTTCGAGATTGGCGAGGGAACCACCACTGGAAAGGTGACCCCATCCATCCGAATAGCCTACCAGTTTTTTCAGTATATCAGTTACTTCCATTTCCATTTCGGTGGTTACAGGCCCGCCTTCATAGGCGTGATTATTTGGATTGGACATCATAAAAGTCAGATAGCCAAGAATTGTGGGAATTGTTGGGTCTTTTAGCATCTGAGCAATATAGCGGGGATGGAAATATGGGAGATTTTTTCTGCTTCTCTCAAGAAAGAGGTTAAGTTCCTCCTCCAATTTTGTTGTATCTACACTTTCAGGGGGATATAGAGAAGAATCTTCCGGATAGTATGATTTGCGCCAGTCAGCTTGAAAATCGATGACTTTATTAATGAGTCTTTTAAGGGTGTCGACATTTTCTGCCTGAGGACCAATAAAATTTGAAAAGAGAGTATTATCCATGGAAATGTAGAGCTATTTAAGAATTAACTTTTTTTTATTTGTAAATATAACTCTTTAAAGACAAAAAGATAAAATCGCCAGCAATTTGATGTAGTAAAACTGAAAATAAAATCCGAACATACATTAATTATCTCTGTAAAATTATGAAACCAGAGGGGAAAATGAGTTAGGTCATATAGCTTTCCAGATGAACGGGGTGCCTGATCGAATCGAGTACGCATTCACCACGCATTCAGTACGCATTCACCACGCATTCATATCGAAGGATGAGGGTGTTCAGAGGGAAATTTTAGGGTTGGGGAAGGTAGATATTCAAGTAAATATCTGCAAGATGATTAGATTGGGGGATAAAAGGATAGAGACGGGGGGCACCCCGTCTCTACAAAAAAATTATTTTAAGAGGTTCATTTTGATTATTTTACTAAAATCACCGGCGGTAATACGGCAGAAGTACATTCCGCTTGCGAGATTGGAGGCGTTGAATTCGGTTCTGTAAATTCCGGGTTCTTTTTCTTCATTCACCAAGGTTTCAACTTCTTTACCCAACAGGTCAAATACTTTTATTGTAACAGTTCCTCTAACAGGGATTTGATAGTTTATGAAAGTTGAGGGATTAAATGGATTCGGATAGTTTTGTGACAAGCCGAAAGCTACAGGGTTCAGTCCTTCACCATTTTCTTCAGATCCTGTTGCGATATCCATCTGAAGATCATCAATATAGACAGCGCTTCTTATCTTGCCGTTTGAAGTCTGATTTATAACCACGCTATGGAACAATTTATCACCTGTTCCGGTAACCTGACTGAGGGGGACATATTTTACTTTCCACCCTATCCAGTCAATAACTCCCAACGGGACAATAACATTTGAGGATGTGTTATAGTAGAACCAATACTCGAGTTCGTTTTGACTTTTATCGCCCCAAACCCAAAGACCGACTTTGGAATTGGGGTTGCTTCCGACATTTGGTTTAGCATTATTAAAAGTTCGGACCACTCCACCGGAATTAGCAGAGAATACATAACTGATTTTACCGGAATAGATACCGCTAATTTTTTTGTCCTGGACAATGGTAAAAGTAGTTGAGTCAGGTTTTGTACCAATGGTGCTTCCGCTAAACTCAGGATCTTTCCACTGGCCAATACTTTCCAATGGATCAAGTACTATCCCAGAGACATAATTTTCTTCTTCTGTTTTGAAAGTAATGACTTTTGTTTCTCCAAATTCGGTCTGGTCAGTATCCTTCAGTCCTGATTTAATAGTAATTTTGTAGTTTCTGTTGGTAACCATAGGAGTGAGAGTTTCAAACTGGATCATACCATTGGCGAGGGCGGCGGAGTTAAGGTTTACGCTTACAGAAGCATTATTCTGATCGACAAAAACGAAATTAGCACCAAGTGATGCGGCACTTATTGGAGCATCAAATTCGAAAGTAAACTGTGTTCTTGCAGGGACATTGACTTCGCCGCTATCAGGATTAGCAGAAAGAAGATTGAGTTTGGTTCTGGTTTTGAACGCAAAGTTATATGTGCTTGCAAGGCTAACTCCAAAAGCTGATTTTGCTGAACTGGTAAGAGTTACAACATAATCAACGCCTGGGCTCAATTTCGGATTAGGAGTAAATATCATCCTCTTATTATTATTCTCCCAGAGAAAAGTTCCGCTGACCGAAGGAGCCAAAGAGAAGGCTGCCTGGGTTAGGGAAGTGTTCATCCTAATATCAAAATTAAGAATAATCTGTTTAGTTAAAGTGACATTTGTATCCCCGTTGGCAGGCTGGTTACCTATTACCTGAGGGGCATTATAGTTAGGAATTTCGGGGAGCCATCTATCAACAAAGCGGAGCTGATTAGCAGCCAGAGTGACAGTTGAACTATCCGCTCCATACCCGGGGGCATTAAAATGGAGAGTATATGTTCCGGGGCCCAGGCTATCGAAGAAATAAAATCCATTATTTTTTTGGTCGGTAGTATAAGTCTTATTACCCGGCTGAAGAGTAACAGTTGCACCGTTGACAGGTTTTTTTCTGTCATTTGATGAGCTCAAATAGAAATAGGAAACATCCTGGAGGGTATCTCTAAGGATACCAGCAATGGTACCGACAGAAAGAGTTCCGGCATTGAAAAATGAGAGATAGGACTTAGTAATAGCCCAGGCTTCATTGCGCCTGTAGTGAGTGTTCAAGAGACGCCAGGACTCGGGGATATAATCGTGAAATGAGCCTTCCGACAATACACCAGGCATTGTAAGGGGGCGAAGAACACCGAGACCGGAAGTTCCCCAGTCAGGATAGAAAGACCAGTCGCCGCGAACGGAAGTACCCGTAGTCCGGTTTGTAGCATATAGTTGAGCCACCATAATATTTGACATTGTCTTTGCGGTGGGAAAAACAGGGGCGTTATCATATCCACGGAAAAGCATCAAAGTAGAGTTACTTGTCCCCTGCCAGCCATTGCTGTGGATGCTATTCATGAAATCAACATTGTTTGTATTTGCAATTCCAGCTCTAACGCTTAAGTCGAGATCGTCCGCGTCAGTGTTTCCCTGTCGGGTGAGAATGACCGTAGCACCGAGTGACTGGAGAATTAGTTTAAGATGTCCGGCTTTGTCCCAGTTGCCATCCGATTCCCAGAATCCAGTTGCAGCTATGTACCTGTCATCAGCGGCATTGTGACCACCGTGACCAGGATCGATACAAATCTTTTTGTTCAAGAGGGATTGAGCAGAGAGGGAAAAACTTAATATTACAAATACTACAAAAAACAATCTATTCATCATATTCATTTCTCTAATTCCTTTAATCAATTTTCAGTTCGATGATATAAATCAATCCATCAATTGTGTTGAAAGCTATCTTCTTTCCATCCGATGACCAGGTGGGATACATCGCAATGAGGTCAGTTCCACCGGCAAGTTCTGACTTCTCACCAGAAGCCAATGAATAGACAAAAATTTTAGAATCCAGCACACGGTCTCCATTATCGACGTCATACATATAGGTCACATATTTTCCGTCAGGGGAGAATTGCGGAGCGTTTGCCTTTCCTAATTCGTGCAGAACATTTCCAGCGATATCGGTTATAAAAGTTCCTTTGCCGGCAAAATGAAAAAGTATTTTCGAATTATCAGAGGAGAGAGAAGCCCAGATGTAGTTTCCATTTCCCAAAGGATTCAGTATTTTTTTTACACCATCTTTCTGAAGCATTAAATCAGAGTTTTCAACAAAAACAAGAGGAACGTTTGTAGTACGGGGGGATATGCCTTTTAGTTCATTCCCGAATAACATGATTTCATTTTCTTTAAGAAAAGAGACGCTTGAATTTTCAACCTTCAAGGGTTCTGAGAGGAATCTTGACTGAGGAAACAGAATGGTTTCTGTTCTATCCGAAAATTTATAGGCTCTAAGATCGGAAAACTTCAATTTATCGATGAAAGCGTCAACCCTATATACTAATTTTGAACCGTCTGGAGAAAACTTAGGAGAGTAGCCACTTCCGAGATGGTTATTCACCTGAGTTATGGAATTATAATCTAAATCATAAATCCACAAGCCCATGTAAACTTCCGAAGTAAGGAGAAGAGTTTTATTATCGGGGCTAAACTGAGGATAGTAAAATGCTCCTTGATTATAATCCGTTACCCGGGTTATGTTTTCTACAGTGACTCCCTGTGGAAGAATTGTAACAGTGAGGAGAAATAAAAATAGCAATAAACGTTTCATTAAGGGAACTCCTAAATCATAAAATTTTAAGTATTAAAGTTAAGCATCTATGTGATGAAAAACAATTCTTAAAGAGGGGGCATAAATTAGATTGGTAGTCTCTTTCAATTTTCCTACTTTTGTAGATTAAAAATAAAGGAATCTTAAAAAATGAAAAAATATTTAATACTTCCGCTTTTCTTATTATTTATTGCAGGATGCGGCGACCAAGGGAAAGAGCAGTTAGCCCTTGCAGAAAAGAATGCTAAGGAAAACAAAATCGAAGAAGCAGTTGTCCTTTATGAAGCAGTTATAAAGGAAAATCCCGAGGGAGAGAATACCGCCAAGGCGTGCTATGATCTTGCTACTATTTATAAGAACGCGCTTCACCCAAAACTGTCAAGTGAGATACAATTCTCAAAAGCAATAGAATATTATACTATTGCCTATGAAAAGTTCCCAGAATCCAAAGAGTCCCCTCAAAGCCTATTCATGATTGGTTTTATTCAGAATAATGAACTTTCGGATTACACAGCTGCAACAAAGACATATAAAACTTTCATTGCAAAATACCCTAAGCACGAACTCGCTCCCTCAGCAAATGCCGAGCTTAACAATATGGGGTTGACACCGGAACAAATACTCGAGAAGCGGTTAGCAAAACAGAATTAAACAATTATAACTGAATTTTGGCAAAGAAAGAAGAACCGGATTACAAGAAATTTCTTGATCCAGCGATAGTCTCGAAACTTTCATCCCTTGAGTTGAAGGCACGTTTCATAGTAGAGGGATTTATGCTTGGGTTGCACCGCAGCCCTTATCACGGGTTCAGCGTTGAGTTCAGCCAGCACAGGCCATATATTCAGGGGGATAACCCAAAGGACATTGACTGGAAAGTCTATGCTAAATCGGACAAGTTTTTTGTAAAGCAGTATGAAGAGGAAACAAACCTTAAATGCCATATACTGCTGGACATCAGCAAATCAATGTCATTTGCGTCTGAGGGGAATTTGACTAAGTTAGAATATGCCTCGATGCTTGTAGCAGCCTTATCTTATCTTATGCTAAATCAGAAAGACGCTACGGGTCTGGTTTTATATTCAGACAAAATCCATCAGTATCTACCACCAAAAGCCACAAATATTTATTTATCCGAAATATTAAAGAAGCTTGCGGTTATCACGCCCACCGGGAATACACAAACAGCAGCATGCCTAAACAGCATTGCAGAATCGATAAATAAGAAAGGACTGATTATCATTATTTCTGATCTGCTGGACGATATTACTAAAGTCCTTTCATCTCTCAAGCATTTCAGGTTCAAGAAAAATGAAGTGGTAGTTTTTCAGATACTGGATCCTAAGGAGAGGAATTTTGCATTCGGAAGAGATGCGATTTTCAAGGATCTGGAAACTGATGAAGAAATGACCACTCAGCCCCACTTACTGCAGAAAAGTTATCAAGATGCGTTTAATAATTTCCTGAAATCGATAAAGAACGATTCGCTGAATTACGGGATTGATTATAATCTGCTTGACACATCTATCCCATTTGATAAAGCACTATACGCTTACCTACAGAAACGGATTAAATTAAATTAAAAAAAGGAGGGACAAGCCCTCCTAAAATTAAAATCCTCAGCAATGACATGCCTGACAATTCATATTACACTTGAGTTCAAAAGCCTGAATTGGGCTTATGCCGGTTACAAGAATTTCCCAAATAATAATAACTAAGAAAATTGCCTGTTACCTTTTAATCTATCTCCTTACTGCAGCACTGTAAATTCTGTGGTATAGTCATTTACTTTCATAGGGGTAAACTCTTCCGGAGGAACTTTAAGATATTCTCCAACTGATTTGACCAACAGCTGGTACCAAAGAGTTGCGGTAACTTTAACTTTACCCGGAGCGATATTATTCGGGAGATTAAAAGTAAAAGTTTCATTGATTGTTTGTCTCGGTCCAAATCTGTAGTCTGTTCCAAGAGAAGCAGTATTCCACTGCTGCATTGTCATTCTTCCCTGAGGATCAAAGTAGGCCATTCTAAATATTCTATTTCCGACAGGAACAGCGTCTCTCTGAACTCCTTCGAAGTCCGGGATATTCTTTGCTATACCCATGTCCTGGTAAGCAAGGACATTGGCAGAGATTGTATATTCCTCCCCCGGGAAACCTTTCTTGTCAACAGGAATCAGGAATTCATTTCCTTTTGAGTCAAGAGCTTTAACTTCAAGCCATAAAATTCTGTCCTCAACTGCTCCGGTAGGAAATTTATGTCCGGCTTTCTGATTAAACAAGGAAGCAGTTAGTTTAACAACTTCACCCAGTTTAGCTTCACGGACATTGGGATGCATTCTGATTTCAATTGTTCCCTTAATCTTTCCGGGATCGTGAGCACCGTGGAAAAGATGAAGACGGGCATCCGGATAAATGGTACCCGTGGAAGCAGTCTTGAATTCACCCTTCGGCATGTGGCAGTCCTGACACTGAACTCCTTCTTGGAAGTAGGGACTTGCTTTCCATTCCAGATGTGTGGATTTAACCCATATTCCGTAAGGGTCTTTTTCGTTGTGGCAAATTCCGCAGAAGTCTCCTGTTTTCATAAATTCTTTAACTTCAATCTGATGCACCGGTGATTCAACGCCTCCCTTACGGGTGGCATACTTAGTTTTTCCCGGATTCATTATATAATTAAAGTTAAAAGGTGTATCTCCCTCGAAACCAGTTATGCTGTGGCATACGTCACAGGAAACGCCTTCATTTGCACGTGAATTTTTCTCCGGTCTCGGAGGAGGGACATCTCCTGCGACAAATGAAATAGGTGCGTGGCACCCGTTACAACCTGCTTTTACTTCAGCCACTTTCTGGTCTTTCTCAGCATGAGGAACAGCAAGTTCAAAGTACTCGATTTCATCCCATTGATGTGTGTAAGACTGGGACATCATGGACTGCTTCCACTGCTGATAAAAATCTTTATGGCAGGAAGAGCCGCAGAATTCCGGTTTTTTGAAATCGGCATATTTTAAGGTACCTAATCCGGTGGCTTTTTGCGGTATGGCTAAAGAAGTACCCATAATCACGAAGAGAAGTATTTTGATAGTTTTCATCTCACCTCCATTAAATGAATTAATATAAATAAGATTTTCGCTGTATTTAGTAACTGATTTAAATCCTACTTAAATAATATGCTTTTTTCCCGTAAAGTCCAAATAAAATTTTATTTTAAGTTTGAAATATTGATACAAGTTCTATACAATATGAACTAGAATGGGGTGATATAAAAGACTTGCAAATTTATTTAAATAAAACTAAATTTCATAACTAAAATTTATTTATTAACTAACCTTAAGGACGTTTTATGAAGAAATACATATCAGCAGTAGTTTTGACTGTTGTTTTTGCGTTTTTACTTGGCAATTTCAATACCACGGTTGCTCAAAGAGCACCGAAAGATGCCAAAATTAAGATGTGTAATACCTGCCACAAAGAAGGCAAAACCAAATACGATGAATTCAAGACATGGTTATATAAAACCCATGCTGAAAACGTAAAACCTCTAAGTACCGCTAAGGGCAAAGAAATTGCCACAACAAACAAAGTTACGGATCCTACAAAAAGTGCAGTTTGTACCGATTGCCACGTAAATAAGTTTGATAAAGAAATGAAATTCAAACCTGCAGATATCAAGTGCGAAACCTGCCATGATTCAGGAAGCAAGATACATCCGATTAGAGAAAAATACGAACACCCGAAGATTACATCATAATTTTTAAGTAAATTCGTCAAGAAAACCCTCCAGTTACGGAGGGTTTTTTATTTTAAAGTGGGATTGCTTCTATAAAAATAGAAGTAGAGCGGAGTACCAAGGGCAATAAATCCGACCGAGACAAGAAGTCCATCAAGAGGAAAGGCTATGAATGCACCAAAAGAGAAATAGATTTGAATGAGAATTGAGAGAAGAGCCAGGAATACGGGAAATTTTATCTTATAAGCAGGAACGTATTCATCCTTTTTTCTGAGTGATATTATCGAACCATAGACGAGTGAATTCTGAATTGTGTATGATATTGTAAAATAACCGAGTAAACTTTCCACATTACCCATAAAGAGGAGAAGGATTGCGATAGTTGCCTGAATGACAATCGAATAATGCGGAGTCAGATATCGTGGATGGAGTTTTCCGAAAACCGGAAAGAACAGCCCGTCCTTAGCCATTGCATATTCAAGCCGTGGTTGTGCCATCATTATGCTGTTCAAGACCCCCAACATTGAGATGAAAATAACAACAGCAAAAATACTTCCGGCAATTTCAGAAATAAAGGATATATATATAAACGGATTAAGAATTTCTCCTTTTGCCGAAATTACATTCTCAAACGGAACAATCAGAAATGTGGAGAGGGATATTAATGCATAAGCAATTATCACAAAGATAATTGACCCTATCAGGGCCCTTGGAAGATTTTTGACCGGATTCTTTATTTCGCCTCCCATGTACAGGATATTCATAAATCCTGCATAAGCCCATATCGTTGCCGAAACCCCACCAACGATTTTATTAAAAAGAGAGGTGCTTCCTGAAACGCTGCTACCAAGATAGGGCAGGTTGTTACCTAAATAAGAGAGGCCGATGAAAACAATTCCAAAGAGAGGAAGGAGTTTGCTTATCGTCAGAATTACCTGCACAGTTCCTCCGAGTTTTACACTCCTATACTGAATCAACGCGAAAAAGATTATCAAAGATGATGCAAATATTTTGGAATATAAACTGTTCTCAAGAAACGGAAAGAAATAACTTATGGCCGATGAGGCGATGAGTGCAATTATTGCAAGGGACGGAGTGTCACTTGTAAGGAAAGCAGTCCAAGTGTATTGAAATGCGAGGAATGGAGAGCCGGCTTTGTGGATGTAATAATAAGGTCCGCCCTGATTAGGATAAGCAGTACTTAATTCAGCGAGAATCAGAATCTGAGGAAGCCAAAGGATTCCGCCCAATATCCAGATGAAAACTGTTAAGCCGGGTGATCCGGCAATATCAGCAACAATAGGAATATTCAGGAATACGCCTGAACCTATCACGGCACCAATAATAATTGAGGAAATCTGAAGGAGGTTTAACTCGCGTTTCGGGGTAATATTTTCCATGAAATCTATTACTTAATATTTTCGTAAAGTGCAACAATTCCGCCTGAAGGATCCTGAATTACGCAGTAGATTCCGACGTCACTATGCTGTTTGATTTCAGTCAAAACCAATCCACCTCTTAAGAGTACTTCCGTCAGGCTTTTTTCAAGGTTTTCGACGGTAATATACATAAGCCAAGATTTGGGGAGATCAGAATTAGCACCGCGCGCATTACATATTCCAGCAATTGGTGATCCAGTGCCAGGCTGAGTCATTACATAATCATAGTAATCACCTACCGAGACAGGTTCTGATTTCCAACCGATAACTTTCTGATAAAACATCATCAGTTCATCCGCGTTATTTACAGTGATGTCAAACCATCCTACATTTCCAATGTTACCATTTTTATTTTCGCTCATAAAATCCTCAAATAATAAGAGAACACATTATTAATTAATAAAGAGAAAATCATACACATTATGGTCTTTTGAGTTTTTCTTTCCGCCGCCTGTCCACTCCCCGGCATCTTTTTCAACTGACCGGAACTCCCCTACTCCACCACCACCGTGATCATCCTGCGCACCAATTAAAACGGATATTTTGCTTTGAGCAGTAATTACACCCAAGAAATTTTTTGGAAGAGAGAATGAGACAATTTTTGTGTTCAGGTTTCCCAGAGGATTTTTAATATCAGCAGGATTGGGGATATAAGCTGCGATTACTTTGTTTTGCTCATCCTGAATTTCAATTCCGCATTCTTTTGCCTGCTAGGCGGTCCACAGGGAGTATGAAACCGGAGTTTAGCATGACATCCCCATTAACGGGTCCTTCATTGCTAATACAAATAGTTGCAAGAGTAAGCTGAAAACCGTATTCGTTGTGCCAACCAGGGTTGTGCAGATTCCTAAATTCCAGTTCAAAATAATAATTATTATTGTCTTCCTTCAGAGTAAAATTTTTTATATCAAGGATACCATCAGTAAAATTAGGATTTTTAGGGTATAAATAGTTTTCATCCTTTTCGGGATCGGTTCCAGAAAGCAAAACCGATGAGTTCCCGGAAACAGTTTTGATCAGTTCATTACTCAACAGTGTGTACGGGGGTTTTTTGATAGTTTTCAAATTGGGATTCAAATAAGGGACTGCAAAACGTACTTCTTCGTACAGCTTTAAGTTTTCAACCGGATCTGTATAAAAATCAAATCCATAGGGAGTCAAACCCGAATTCTTTTTTACGAGGATATTTTTCCTATCCCGTGAATTCTCAGCAATTTCCACCATAAGGAAATCTCCCTGTTTAATATTTACTTTTACCTGGTAATTTGCACCGGCTCTATTTATAAGAGCCATTCCAATATCGAGGGAGTCTTTTATTTCAGTTCCGGTTACGAATACTTTGTAAACCAAGTTATTAAAGTCGTACTTTATTTTGACCCTATTTCTCCCTATTTTCTGATAAAATTCAACCACTTTAAGCTTTTTGGGCAGCGAGGGAATCAGATAAAGTGCTTTATTCGGTGCATCGGGTTTAACTCCGAAGTAGTTACTGAATACGTTGCGAAGATATTCACCAAGACTCCAGGCCTGACTAAATGTTCCGCTGAGATCCACTTTCTTATTTTTTCCCTTTGGTAAAGCATCGGTCAGTTCCGATAAGGTTCCGACTGCACCTCTATGGAGGATTTGCTTTGTCAATTCCGCTGTAAGAACCCAAGCGCTATCCTGAAGGTTGAAATTGCAAAGGGCTTCCACAACCGGACCCGTGTTCCAAGTCCAGATAATTCCGTTGTGATATGCTGCATCTTTAACATAATAAGGAGGATATTGATGATAAGGGTGAAAATTTTCATCGGAATGTGTCAGAGACAATACTCCATAAGGATAGACAAGATTTCGCATTGCGTGAGTGAGGATTTTTAAGCGGGTACGGAAGTTGGGGATTAATTCAGGGACGTTAAGGGGGAAGAAAAGATTCGGCCTTAATGTGGAATCAGGTGTATCGTCTTTCCTTAGCCTATCAAAAACCGATCCGTTATTATAGTCGACATAATATTTAGAAAAATTAGTTTTCACTTTTTCCATCATTGCCGAAAGTTCCCCACCGAATTTTTCATCTTTCATTATCTGAGAGAAGTAGTGAGAATATTTGAGTTGAAGATACCAGAGTGCCTGAATATCATTTGCCCTGTTTCCACGTGGGGACCAAGGTCCGTTGCCACCGACAGCATCCATCCAGGTATCTGCATCCTCGTGCAGAAGAAAACCGTTATTATCAACATAGTTTTTTGTTGCGCCATCGAAAGCGGTTTTTATATTTTCATAAACTTGATTTAAGAAGAGAGTATCTGCCGAATACCTGAAATAGTTATAAGCCTGAATAACGAACCAGGGAGTTGCATCCGTTGTATTGTAAATTGTTTCGTTCAGAGTGATCCTGTTTGGTATCCTCCCATAGTATTTATCGGATTTATTTGTATTCTGGTATTGAACATAGGAGAGGAGGATTTCCTTCGCGTTCTTATAATCACCGAGGACAAAAGTTGCACCGGGTAAGGAAATAAAAGTATCTCTTCCCCAGAAATTATTAAACCATGGGAGACCAGCATAAATACCTTTTGTCTGTTGTTTACTTATCAGAGCGTCTGCCGATGCAATGGCCCACAAGAATGCGCGGTCAAATTCCGAGTCATTTGTTTTTACTTCAACTGACCTGAGCAGACTTTCAATTCTCTCCTTTTTCAGGTTAAGCAATTTCGTATAATCGCTGAGCAGCTTCTCAGGTAAGAAATCCGGTTTATAGATGCCAATAATGATTATTACTTCGTTTGAAGGATTTTTGACATTTAAAGAATAGCCTTCTTTGCTTTTAGTAACATCAAATTTTCCTGCATCAGAAACAATGAAAAGTTTCTCTCCCGGGATCTGCTGAGATATGTCCTTAAGGAAGTAATTCTTTTCTTTGATGAAATCTGAATTACCGATAAGACCAGTCAAATTAAAATTTAGCGGTTTCCCATCACTTTCCGAGATTTTTAAGAAAACGGCTTCTATCCCATCCGGGACAAAAAGTTCTTCAATCAGATCTGAGGAGTGTTTTCTTAGGATTTTATGAGGAAATACTATCGTCTCGGCGATGTCTCTTTTTATCTCTGAGCCGTCAACGATAAGTTTGTAGTCGTTAAATATTCTTTGTTCCTTGTAAGTCCACCCCATCCAACCATCGTTAAAGAAGGCATTTGTCAAGCCGTAGTATTGGGAAAAGGACTTATTAGTAAACGAAAACTCACGATTTTCACCCGTGACATGGACCGCTATTTTATCCACGAGGAAATTATCTGTGCTGTCAGAACAGGATAAAAGCACAATGGGAAGGAACAAAACAAAGAATAAATTTTTCATGGATATAAATTTTCTAATTTGAAATGAAATGTCATCCCAAATATAGAGGAAATCCACAAAATGAAAAAAATAAACTTTCCTGTAGATGTAAAAGGTGGGAAGATGACTCTTAAATAAATATCTCTAAGAAAATTCGCACACAGAAAAAGGAGTTTGTGAGTTATCTAAGAGTCAACCCCAAAAAAGTAAATCTATTCTTCCCGAGGCTTAGCTTCGTTAACAATTAAATTTCTGCCTTTAAAGCTTTTGCCATTCATGCCTTGAATAGCGTTATCAGCTTCAGTTTTCTCTTCCATCTCAACAAAACCAAAACCGCGTGATTTTTTTGTCATGCGATCAGTGATAACTTTAGCGGAAACAACTTTACCGAAAGGCTCAAATGCTGTTTTTAAATCAGCATCACTAGTAGACCAGGGAAGACTCCCAACGAACAATTTTGTACTCACAAATAAACCTTATATAATAAATAAAAAAAAATGGTGCTAAACACCATTGTTAATTTAACACTTAATAAGAAAAAACCAAAATAAAATCGGGTTTATTGTAATTTTTTTTCACTGCTGTCCAAAATAATTTTTGTTCTCCCGGAAAGTAATCAAAATAGTAGATTTTAGACAAATTTTATGCAAATCGTGAACTAATCCCCCCATTCCTCTCATTAACCAACAGTTTTAGAGCATGTTGCACAACGATATTTTGTTTTGATCTGTTTATATATCCCGGATTTTCTTAGGTGTTTAGTTGTAAAGATCCGTTAGCTAACGGACAGTCCCCTAACTGACAGCCACATATCTCGCAAAAACTTAACCTTATTACCTTATTTTTATTCTCTTACTTCGGTAAGGTAATAAGGTTGTATAAGTTGGTTCTTGTCTCTTGTTACTAAGTTTAATCAAATAAAACAATATTTCTAAATTCTGAACTTATCAACCCTATAATCCTGTTAATCCTTTAATCAGGCAAATCAAGATGCAGACAATTTCCCTAAAATAAATCCTCTCCACTTTAGGAAGCAGAGAGGATCGTTAAACAGCTAACTTTTAATTGAGAAAACTATTTCATTAAAATCAACTTCTTCGTACTTACAAACTCACCTGCTTGTAGCCGGTAGAAGTAGACACCCGTCGAAATATTCTCAGCATTGAAAATAACAGTATGATATCCTGCTTGCTTCTCCTCATTTACAAGTGTAGCAACCTCATTACCGATCATGTCGAATACTTTTAGCGTAACAAAAGTGATTACGGGAATCTGATAACTTATCACCGTGCTTGGATTGAATGGATTGGGATAATTCTGTGATAATGAAAATTCTGTTGGAATTATTTCATCATCAACTGATGTAGTCGTGTCTGTAGTCTTTAAGTTCCATGTTTCTGACCAATTACTATTACCGGCATTGTTCTTTGCATAAACCCTCCAATAATATTTTGTATTATTACTGAGATTATTTATTTCTTTTACTGTATCAGTAATCGTTGAATCACTTAGATATAAATTTGTAAATGATTGGTCTAAAGCAATTTGTAATTTGAATACATTAGAATTAACAGATTTATTCCATACTAACTGAATATCAGTTGGTAAATTAATAATATTATTTAGGGGCGAAATAAGGGTTGGAATTGCAAGTGAATTGGAAAAATTGCTTACTTCAGACCAATATTCGCTCCAAATACCTTCAGTTGAAAAGGTTTTTACTCTCCAAAAATATTTTCCATAGTAAAATAATGCAGGTGTCCAGTTAAGACTATTAACCTGATTGTTTTCAACAGTTAAATTATTAAATAAAGAATCATAAGCTACCTGAACATGGAAATAACTTGCATTTGGAACAGTATTCCAAGCTAAATCCGGTGTTAATTCATCTCCTAACTGAGCAGTATTAGGCGGATAAGTAAGCTGCGGTGGTAATGGAGGGAGTGCTATGGAAACTACAAATGAAGTTGTATTTGAAGTTGTTGAAGCATTTCCTCTATCATAAGCTTTAACAAACCAACTATAATTACCGTCTTGTAAATCAAATGGAATTTGTTTTGCAGTATCATTTGGAGACACAATTACAACCGGTTTGCCGGAAATATTCAATTCATACTTAACTAACCCACTACCAATATCACTTGAAGAATGCCAAACAAATGTTGGTCTCTTTAATTTTGTAGTATCGCCAACTACCGGAGAAATGAGTGTGAATGGAGTTGGCGGTTCATAGTCGACAAAGAACGTTCTCGTTTGATTTGATTGTCTTACATTTCCTAAAACATCGAACGCCTTTATAAACCAATTATATGCACCCTGATTCAGAGCAATGTTTGGAGCTGTAGTAGTAGTACCCACCGGTATGCTATCTCGATTAATAGCGTTATTTATCCAAAGCTGGTATTTGCTTAACCCTGAACCACCCGCACTATCTGTTGTCGCTTGCCAGCTTAAATTTGGTGTTGGAAGATTAACTATCGCGCTGTCTAAAGGTGTTAATAAATTGAAGGCTTTTGGGGGCTGGTTATCAATGTAAAAAGTCCTGCTGTAACTTGCCTGATTATTATTGAGCAAATCAAAACCTTTTACAAACCAGGTATGAGGGCCATAGGAAAGTGGCGACGTTAAAGTCCATGATGAATCTAATAAATTATCTTTGACCAAAGACCCATCAATCCACAACTGATATTTTTGAAAACCAATGCCAAAATCAAAAGTTGAACCCCAAGAAAAAGTCGGTTGTAAACTTGACAAATACTGATTATTAGTTGGTACATTTAATTGACATAATAAACTAATAGGCAAGTTCGTATTCACATAAGTCGCGCCATAAATTGTTCCATTTGTATTTCCAGTCGAATTGTAAGCCGTTAAACCTGAACCTTCATCAAACTTCCAGTAGCCCATTAAACCGGGTTCATTACCATTTAGGGGAATGTCTTTCTGTTGTTGTATCTGAGTTTGTGATTTACAGTAATTCCAAAATCTAACTTCATCAATAATACCTTTAAACATATAATAGTTATTTGTGCCTAACCCTTTTCTTCCAAAAACCAATGCGGTTGATGTGGGATTATGTGTGCCAGATTTGTTTGCTGATATATCTAAATTTCCATTTATATATATTCTCATTTGACTGGATGTTTGATTACCACTGATTGTTGCTGCGATATGGTAAAAAGTACCTGCATTTAGACTGCTATTAGATTGAACTTCTCCAATGCTCTGAATCCAGAATACCAATTTTCGGGCAGTACCCGTTCCTGCAGTATAGATGCTATAATCTCCTTCCATTTGCCAAGAATTATCTACTTGTTTAGAAATAATTCTTGGGTATTGAGTTCCACCTTCAGAAAGGTAAACCCATGATTCTATTGTTGTATTATAAGTTATATTATATGTACTGCTATTACCAATAGAAACATAATTCTCAATCCCATTGAAAGACAACGCCGATGAATTTGAATAGCCCGGTGGTTGATTATCAACCTTAATTGTCCAACTTTGTGTGGAACTTCTAACATTACCCACAGCATCAACTGCTTTGATTTGCCAGATATGAGAACCATTTGATAAAATATTCACAGGTGTGGTAGATGTTGCTGAAGTAGAAATATTATCACGATTTAAAGCCCCATCTACCCACAGTTGATATTTAGCTAACCCACTTCCCGCATCTACCGACGCACTCCATTGAAAAGTCGGCATTAAGCTATTAGTCCAACTGTTGTCAGCGGGAGTAATTAAATCAAAAGAAGCCGGTAAAGTTGCATCCACCCTAATACTCCACGTTTCAACAGACTGGGCTGAACCGTTGCCGTTTACTGCTTTAACATACCATGTATGCAAACCTTCAGTGATCGTTTCTCCGCTTAGGATTTGATAATAGCTCGTTGAAATATTATCTTTTTTCAGCACTCCATCAACGTATAACTGATAGTACAAAACACCGGATGAATTGCCCCAATCAAAATACGGGGACGCACTAACGAAAGAACCATTTGCCGGAGAAACCAGGCTAAAAGAACCCGGCACTTGGGCAAGAATACTCCCTGAAAACATTAAAATAAAAATAATTATTTTTTTCATGTATAATACATCCTGTAATGTTTAGTTGTTAAGTTTACAATGTCGTTGATGTATACTTGCATTATGATTGTTCAAATAAAGTATAGACTATCCCAAGATTATCTAAAATAGCCAGCAATTTCTTTTGCTAACTTTTTTGCTAACTTTTCCATAGCGTTAGTTACAAGAACATCTTCAGAAGGCGGATATTCTTCTTCTGTAGAGCATAGTCCAAGGTAATAATTATCTAAGGCGGATTGTTCACCTTTAAATCTACCATATTTAATAACAAATTCTTCGGTTCCTTCTACGGTGCCTGATTTTACAATCGTTCCTTTTGTTACATCAATAATTTGATAACTACATTTTATCGTTGCAGTAGCCTTTCTAGTGGTAACCGTTACTCGCGCAGAAACGGTATAATTTTGTTTAGTTTTGGAATCCCAGAGCTGCTTATTCTGTTCAACTTGTGTTATTATTTCAGGAGGAGTATTGATTGCTATTGTATTTATTTTCCCGAAGACAAAAGAATGAAGACCGAGTACTTTCCCTGCATTAGATGCAGTTTGTTCATCAAGTTGTCCAGTCTGACCTAATTGTTTTTCTGACAATAATTCGTTTAATCGATCACGAGTAACAAACTCCAAAAATTCCATATTCTTAATATCACTCATTGCTGAACTAATAGCCTGATCTGTGATATTCTCACCAATTTCTCCAAACTGTACTTTCCCAGTTTTGTTTTCAAACGGCATTATGGCGACACGTTTAATTGCAGCAGTTCGCATTTTCTCATACCTATCTGCGGCATCTTTATAGTTTGAAATATACTCGAGAGCTTTTGTATACTCTTTTGCAGCATCTTTTGATCTTGATGAATTCTCAAAATTAATACCAGCTTTATAATGAAGTTCAGCCGCTTTATTAATTGCATTTTCTAATTCGGAAGAAACATCCTTCGTTTCAAATTTTACGATTGCTTCCGTATCTTCATCTGTTTGTGGAAGAATTGATTTAGCCACATCTGATATTTTTGTTATTTGGCGATATATCTCAACGGCATTGTCCCAATCGTTCTTTGCTTCCGAGGACTTAGCTTCCTGATATAAATCATTATATGTAGAGGGCAAAACATCTGATAGGAAAACTATAGCCTCTTTATAATTTGGATTTTCTTTCAAAGTACTCGCAGACCACTTCACTGCCTCATAAATATTCCCTTTAGAATATTCAACCTGTGAATATTCCCAAGCTTTAGGTGTACAACCCCAAAAAAGTACTATTGTAAAAAGAATAATAAATAAAGAAAAAACATTTTTCATAAAAACTCCTAAATAAAATTTGGTAATGCATAATTGTTAAAGTCAAACATTCGCGCATTGCCTTGAAGCGAAGTGTCTAACATAAATTGGATCACAAATCCCCGTAGAAATAAAACTTTATTGAAAACTTAATTATGTGTTAACTCGAATTCATCATAACCTCCAATTTAAAACAAAAAAAGGACGCAACTTCCGTTACATCCTTCATCGAGGCACTGGCATGCCTTGCGTATAGACATAAGAAAGTGCGTCCATTACGGACGCAGCTTCCTTGCATGTTCTTACGCAATTGAAAAGTGCCAGTTTTCGATGAAGAACATAGCAATAGCTACGTTAATTATTTATTTTATTGTTTTTTTTCTCTAATAATTCCTTTTGGCTTATTTTACATATATATTATTTTCATACTGAGAAAAGTTAGCTCTTTTAAATCACATTTCCAAATGTTTCTCTTTTTTCCAATATGGATATGTTGTTATTTTATTTAATTAAATTGGGCGTAACCGTTGAGAAGATATCCTTTGCAGGATTTCAGTTTGGTTTGTCCCCTGAGAAGCGATAAATAGAAGAAAACTTAAAATTCAAACAGTAGAGTAAAAGGTATTGACACATAGAACACTCCCGTTTAATGAGAAAAAAATCCTTAAGAAAGATAATACTTATTTTCAAATAAACAAAATAAATAAACCGGCGGAGGGAAAGTTGTCTGAACCGCAAATTACGCCGATTAAAGGATTCCGCAGATTGAACAATAAGACGTCCGTCAGTTGACAAATTGCAATAAAGCTAATTTGCGATCAATGCTGCTCTTCCGGAAGTTTTCGGGCGAGAACACATATTATCTTTTAATCGGTTTAGCCCGTAGGGCTTTAATTTTAATAACACGCCTTGCCGTGCAGTTTTTATACTTTAACCTCTTCCGGAATTTGCAAGAGCCTGCTTGTCAGAGGGGGAAAGTTCACAAATCCAGGGGAAAAGGTTAAACCCCTAAAGGGGTAAAATTGTTGGGGGATATGTTGTTATGAAAATTTATCCCCTACGGGGAAAAAATGCTTGTGGGTTATTGGCGTTATTAATCCACGGCCAGCCGAGACCACCGACCAGTCTTGGAAGGCAGGATTTTATCCCCTGCGGGGAATCCGTTACCTGAGGAGCGTGTTGCACAACTCGGGGAGAAATAGAGGGGGATTATTTTTTTTGGCATAAGAATAGCTAATAAAACAGTAATCAAAAGTCAAAGAATAAAAGAAGAAGAAATAGATGTTAGGACAAAAAGAA
>Ga0247842_10000370_pt1 | contig 96592 bp, 86 predicted proteins | sample LaCruzMarch2015__3_FD_192411 | JGI IMG/M metagenome (GOLD analysis project Ga0247842, IMG submission 192411) | Freshwater microbial communities from meromictic Lake La Cruz, Castile-La Mancha, Spain - LaCruzMarch2015_19m | ecosystem: Environmental > Aquatic > Freshwater > Lake | place: Spain... | reverse complement strand
CTAAGTGATCAAGCGATAAAGTTGATAATTTCATTTCAGGCCCCTTCATATCCCTTTTGGGCTTATTGAATCGTGTCAGAATAAAAATGTTTCATAAAGAAAGGACGACCTGCGGGATGTGGGATAAAAGATCACCTGATAAGACTTCATGATCAATCATATAAGATATACGGCGAGATGATACGACGAGACTTGGATACATATATATTGGCATGTGTCCATATTAGACCCTCAAATGGCAATCCTAATTGGAATGATGTTGACGGCAGTTGGAGTTGCTCTGCTAAGTAAGGTGCTGAAGGAAAGCATCTGGCCAGCGACGAACTCAATGAAATGGGACCGTGAATCCAAGGATCAGATCATTGAAATCGATGAGTACGAAATCATAGAAGAAGTTCAGAGTCGATCATCTGATGGCTACAGAGTGGAGATCCACGATTAGTACATGAATCCATCAAGCACTTTGAACCCTAATCCTAGCCAGTGACTTCCTCCCCACCCTAAAGGATGGGGCTTCCTGCTTCGACGAAACGACGCTTACTTTGGACATAGGCCAAAGCCGGAGGTCGATTCTCCACAGGCTATCCCCCTCAGTCCGAGGGTTCTGATTCCCATGCTTGCATTGAGATCTCTGCAAATTATTAGACCACACCGAGAGCAGATATGCACCCTATCTTTTAGCTTCTTAGGCACATTCTCACCACAAGCGGAACATCTTTGGCTAGTGTTATAGGGATTAACCAATACCACGGTTTTGCCAGCTCTTTCAGCCTTGCTCACCGTGAAGCGTATTAGCTTTCCCCATGATACCTGATGCAAGAACTCCTCGCGAAGGTTGGTTACTCTCTTTGCGATCCTGGCCAACTTTGTCTGGGCTTTCTTCCGGTTATTGGAACCCGGCTTCTTGCGGTGCAACGATTTATTGGCAGCCCGATTTTTCTTCTCAGCTTGGACATGGTACTTTGGATAGTCGAAGTACTGACCATCCGAAGTTACGGCTGCATGAGTGATGCCAAGGTCTACTCCGATCACGGTCTTGGTCTCCCGCTTGGTTGGATTCTCAAGCTCGGTCGTAAATATGACATACCATGCATTTGTCTTATCTCGCTTGATGGAACAGGTTTTGATTCTGCCCACAATCGGTCTATGCACAAAGGTTCTAATGCCGCCGGAAATTTTTGACAGTATCAGCCGAGAGCCGTTCAGCTTAAATCTTGACTGAGGATAGGTAACCGAGCTATAACGGTTAATGGACTTGAACCTGGGGTAGCCTTCTTTTCGAGCCCCTTCGCGAACTCTTCGAAAGAAGTTATCAAAGGATTTCTGGAGCCTCCTCAAGACATCCTGTTCGACCTGAGAATGGACGGCATTGAGGTATGGATTAGACTGTTTCTCAAAGACCAGCAAAGCCGCCTGATCTTCGTAAGATCGGGTTATGCCTTCACGTTCCCAGGCATTTTTGCGATCTGCAAGTGCTTTATTCCAAAGATGCCTGCAGGTATCCAGCCTGAAGTCTGGGGTCTTCTCTACCCCTGTACCCCAACGAGATAAAGGATTAAATTCATATGGTTGCGGCAAGATTTATATGCGTATAGTCTTTAATTAACGATTGTGATGTGTGTAGAATGATCGCAGATTTGAGGGTCCAATGCAGATGAAGTCGCCATGTGAGCAGATCGTGTGGGATATACTGCCCAGCATCAGGGCGGCAACCGCCGAAGAGCTGGTCAAGAGAGGAATATCCCAAAAAGAGGTCTCCAAAATGCTGGGCATCACGCCGCCGGCCGTGTCCCAGTATGTCTCCAAGAAGAGAGGCTACAATATCGAATTCAGGGAGGACATCCGCCAGTCCATAGGAAAGCTCGCCGACGACCTGATCGAAGAGAGAGTAAAAGGCAATGAACTCGTGCCGAGGATCTGCGAGATCTGCCGAATGCTGCAGGACGACGAGGCGGCTTGCATTTCCACCAAGTGCAAGGGACTGTGAAATGAATCGGGCCGATAAGCTGGAAGACCTTAAAAAGAGGATTGCAGAGAAGGGAAAGCTCCTGGTAGCCTACTCAGGAGGCGTGGACAGCAGCCTTCTAGCAAAGGTGGCGCACGATGTCTTGGGCGACAAAGCCCTGGCTGTGATACTGGACAGCAGGGCCATGCCCAGAGGTGAGCTTGAAAATGCGAGAGAGCTGGCAGCATCCCTGGGGCTGAATTATCGGGTAGCAGAATTCTCCATTCTGAGGGAAGAGCAGTTTTGGCATAATCCGGTCACACGCTGCTACATCTGCAAGAAAAAGTCGGCTGCGGTTTTAAAAAGCATCGCGACGGAGGAAGGCATAAGCTGTATCGCCGATGGGGTCAACCTCTCCGATTACGGGGACCATCGGCCAGGAATTACCGCCTGCGATGAAGAAGGAATCTGGCATCCTTTTGTAGATGCGGCAATAACCAAGGAGGATATTCGCGCTATGGCGCATGGCCTGGGCCTGCCCGTCTGGAACAAGCCTTCCTCGGCATGCCTTGCCTCCCGAATACCTTATGGCGAGCCGATCACGCCGGAGAACTTGCGAATGGTGGAAGAGGCGGAGGAATACCTGAAAAGCCTGGGCTTTTTGCAGCTTCGGGTGCGATCCCACGGACGCGTGGCCCGAATTGAGCTACTAAAGCAGGATATGGCTCGGGCGATGGATTGCCGCGATGAGATCGCCAGGGTGCTCAAGACAATCGGATTTGACTATGTCGCCCTGGATCTGGAGGGCTTTCGCAGCGGAAGCATGAACGAAGGTTCCTTGAAAGAGGTTTTATGGACGTTCAGGAAATAAGAAAGGATTTTCCCATCACCAAGGATGTCATCTATTTGGACAGCGCCTCCACCAGCCTGACTCCGGAGCCTGTTTTAAAAGCGGTCCTGGATTACTACCACAGCTATAAGGCCAATGTGGGCCGGGGCGTTTACCGCATGGCTCAGCTTGCCGATCAACGCTATCGGGAAGCTCACCGCAAAGCGGCCGAGTTCGTAGGCGGGGCAGGGCCAGAAGGAACAACGGTCTTTACCAGAAATACCACCGAGTCCATCAACATCGTCGCTCGCGGCCTTTTGTGGAAGAAGGGAGACGGCATCGTCACCACTCTTCTGGAGCACCACTCCAATCTCTTGCCCTGGATGAGGCTGAGGGAGAAAGGCATGGATCTGAAGATTATAAAACCGGACAAATCTGGAATGATTGATCCGGCTGACTGGGAAAAGGCCATAACCGAAGGCACCCGGCTGGTGGCAGTAAGCCAGCTCTCCAATGCTCTGGGAACGGTCCTTCCCGCAAAGGAGATCAGCAAAATCTGCCGGGAACGGGGCGCTGCTCTCTTGGTGGATGCTGCCCAGTCCGTGCCCCACATGCCCGTAGACGTGAAGGATATTGATTGCGATTTTCTCTGCTTTTCCGGGCACAAGATGCTTGCGCCCATGGGAAGCGGCGTTCTCTGGATCAAGAAGGATTGTGAGATCGAACCGCTCCTGGTGGGCGGGGGCATGGTGCAGGACGTCGGCAACGATGGGTATGAGATCAAGAAGGGCTATGAAGGCTATGAAGCCGGCACGCCTGACATCTCGGCAGGCATTGGACTGGGCGCCGGCGTGGACTACCTCACACGGGTGGGCATCGAGGAAATCCACCATCACGAGCAAAGGCTGACGCAAAGGTTGCTGGAAGGCCTGCAAGAGATGAAAGGGGTATCGATCTATGGTCCGGGCCCCGGATCAAGCCAGCGGACGAGGGGCGGCGTGGTCTCCTTTGCGGTGGAAGGCCTCTTGCCTCACGAGGTGGCTCTCATGCTCGACCAGGCATCAAACATAGCCGTTCGCTCCGGCCATCACTGCTGCATTCCCTTAATGAAGCATCTGGGGCTGAAATACGGCACGGTGCGCGCCTCGCTTTATCTTTATAACACAAAGGATGAGATTGAAAAGCTCCTGGCGACGCTGGAGCAGATTGCCAGGATGGCTTAGCAATGATCAAAGAATGCAAGTGTCTGCGGCTGGACGGCGCCAGTGCCGAGGAAGCGACCTGCCAGGTGGTGCAAGAGGTGCCTCTCTCCATCTTCATCAACGGCCGGCATTTTGTAACCGCCATGATCAGCCCCCAGATGAGAGAGGAGTTTGTCACCGGCCACCTCTTTGCCGAGAGGATAATTTCCGGACCAGAGGAGATCGAGTCTCTGGAGATCGAGGGCAATGTGGCTCGCGTAATTGTCGCAAATCCCATGCGGGCCATCGTCCCCCGTCGGCCCATTGTGAGCGGCTGCGGCGGAATTGCCTCTTTTCTGGATGAGTCCAAGCTTGCCGAGATAAAATCGGATCTGAGAATAGGAAGGATGCAGGCGCAAGAGGCCATGGGGGCCATCTCGCTCTCCGAGACGCACATAGCCACAGGGGGAGTGCATTCCGTGGGCCTCTTCACAGATAGGGGGCCTATCTGCATCATCGAGGACATCGGCCGGCACAATGCCCTGGACAAGGCCATCGGCTACGCGTTCCTGCAAAATCAAGATTTCGATTTTCACCAAACCTTTGTGGCCTGCACGGGCCGGGTATCCTCGGACATGGCTCTAAAGTGCTCAGTGGCCGGCATTCCTATCATTGTTTCGCGGGGAGCCACTACCAGCCTGGCCGTCTCCATTGCAAAGAGGACGAATCTGTGCATCATCGGTTTTCTGCGGGGAAAGAGGCTTTCCGTTTACACCTGCCTGGAGAGATTTGCAATTGACTGAAGGCGGCCTATCTGAGGATAGATACAAACGGTTTGTCTCTTCGCTAGCTCTTGTGGCTAAATTTGAGTTCCTCTGGTCGCTCCGATTTTATAGCGTTCTCTGTGCGTTCTCTGTGAACTCTGTGTCTCTGTGGTGGAATCGTCGTCGTCCACTGGTTATACCAATGGTTTACGGACTACAACCACCGCAGACACAGAGCGCACGGAGGACTCACAGAGGGCTCGATTATTCCATTACCAACTCGAAAAGGTTTTTCTTGCGGGTGCGGACATGATCTGCTCCAAATGCAGCGAGAGGGCCATTGTCTCCCAGCGCTACTCCGGGCAGCACCTCTGCCAGGACCACTTCATCCTGGATTTTGAGAGAAGAGTGGCAGAGACGGTGCAGAGAAACGAGATGGTCAAGGAGGGCGAACGCATCGCTGTGGCCGTGAGCGGGGGCAAGGACAGCACCGCTCTGCTCTTTTGCCTGGGGCGGATTTTGGCGAAAAGGGATGTAGAGCTTGTGGCCGTCACTGTGGATGAGGGCATCGCCGGCTACAGGGATGACACCATAAAGGCGGCGATAGCCATTGCAGAGCAGCTCGGAATCGAGCAGCATATCGTCTCCTTCCGGGAGGAGTACGGCTACGATCTGGACGAAATGGTGCCGGGAAAAAAGGTCGCGCCCTGCACCTATTGCGGTGTCTTTCGCAAGAACGCCCTCAACCGGGCTGCCAAACGCCTGAAAGCCGATAAAGTCGCCACCGGTCATAACCAAGACGATGAAGCGCAGACCATTATGATGAACTATCTTAAAGGCGATTTTGAGAGGCTGATGCGTTTTCGGCCCTGGCGAGCCCAGAAGGGCCTGGTGCCCCGCATCAAGCCCCTGCGAGAGATGCCGGAAAAGGAGATTGCCCTCTACTGCATGGTAAACGAAGTCTTCACAGAGTCGCGGGAGTGCCCCTATGCCCAGCTTTCCCTGCGGGCGGATGTGAGGGACATGATGAACTGCCTGGAGAGAGAGTTTCCCGGCACGAAGCATTCCACTGTGCGGGGATTCGAGAAGATCGCGACGAGGTCGCAGGGCGGCTATGCCCAGATGGAGCTGGCCGCCTGCAAAGAGTGCGGCGAGCCCTGCGTCAAGGAACTGTGCAAGGCCTGCGAGCTGTTGAATGAGATTCGGAAACAAGCGATCTAAAGATCCATCTATGCAAAGTTCACCGGACGATATCATAATAATATTTGTATCAGGTATTCTTATTAATCCATGAGATTGTGCTCTGCTTTAGATACAACTTATAAAGCCTAGGGGTAGATCCGTGGTTTATAGGAATCCTCGAATCAATTCAATTGGGTAAGCCTTCAAAAGCTTTTTAAAATAAGCACCCATTAAGACTCATGATAAGATATGAGATTATTGAGTTTCTTTAGATGGACGTTTCAAATAGCAGTCATAATGCTTATTTCAGTCTCTTCCTCTTCTTGCCAGGTTTCCTTTTCTCAGGGAACCTCAGATACAGAGCCATTATATGCAGATCATGGCATCAATTATAATATACCAATAACCAATAATAAAACGTCTACGAATACGTATAGTGCTGCAATTACTGTAGGTCCAGATAAAGATAATATTTCAATTAATCTCACTAGCTATTCAAAATGGGTCTTCGTCAATCCAGGAGAAACGAAGATCGAGACCATATGCGTTGACTTCTATGATTCTGCACTAAATAAAAGCGAGTTCAATATATGGCTTAAACATAGAAATGATACGAGTGTTTGGGAAAAAGCATGGTATCGAGTTGAGATAAGCCCATTTTTAGGCCAATCTGACGTCTATGAAGATTATTCGGGCAGCCCTAAACTTATAAAACCGATTTGTGAGTATTTGAGTCCAACGGTTACGCCTACTCATGGAACTTCATCGGATAACTACACATACTCAATTGTTGCAAATTGCGGCATTTGTGATAATATCAGTCTGGAAATCGCGTCCACTCGCGAGGGGCCTTGGATAAACAAAGGAATCCAGAGCTATACCAATCCCGGCCTAAATCAGATCCTAAGCTGGAGCAACATTTCCCTTGGATTCAAACATGATACTGCATACTACCGGTTCAAAGGAATAATGATGTCGCAACCTGAAGCAGGCCCATTCCGATGTCAACCTGAAGCAGGCTCGTTCCGATATGTTTCTGCAAAGAACGTGCATTCTAGTATTACTCTTAATCTTAATGATCTCAATAATTTTAATAATTTAAGTATTAATAATATTAATCTTACTCTTAATGATATTACTTTTTTAAATAGAGTGCTGAACAGATATTCGGATTTGAAGATGTCGCTTGAGGATATCGAGGCTAATGTTACACCAGCCAATGGGACTATGTATACACCATTTACATATTCATTCAGTTTAAAATCACCAATGGAACAAAGATCAGTAGTATTTAGTAAAGGATCTGAAGAAGTAGCACTCTTTATCGAACCTGATTTCGATATCGAGCTTGAGATACAGCCTCCGAATGACCATATATGGCGATCCCAAGGCAAACAGACTTACTCCACAAGCGATCGATCACTGAAATGGCCAAACCTGTCTTTCATTAGCTATTCAGAGGTCTTTGGTAAAGGTAAATACAGGTTCGTGATAGATGGTGAAACCTCAGTAGAATTCTTGGGGCCGGAGATTGATGTAGCTGTACGCAATGAACTCTTTGCGTTACGCCCAGATGATAATTTTGATTACTTCGCTGAAGTAAAGTCTAGCCGACCCATGGTTGATATGGAATTAATGTACACTGATGACGGGGTTACGTGGAAGAGATCTGGTCAAATTAGAAAGTATATATTGGGTAATAACTCCAGCACTGATCCGCCATGGGTTACTTTTTCTTGGCTGGACCAACCTTGGCATAAATCCATTAGGGTAGATGAGAGATGAATTGGATGAGAAGGAGTATTCCTATTATCCTGATTCTAATTTATTTATTGGCTATTTCAGCACTAGGAGACGCCGATGTGGATTTCTTTGGAGTCAACCATGGCTCTTATCTCCAAATAATGATCTCATCAAGTTCTAATGAATCGTCCAATGAAGCATGGATTTATCTGGATGAAGTGAATAAAACAAAGAAAACACCTAATAAAATAACAATTATGAATCCAGGCATTCATGAGTTTATGCTAAAAATGGGTAATATGATTTGCTGCAAAAAAGAGATTCGTATCTTCTCCAACTTTCGGAATATCGACTTTGATTTAGCTGGCTGCAATTCAGATCGTTGCGATTATGAAATCATCAAAGGATAAAGTGGCTTCAAATGGCAGAAATTAGCTGGTCATGGATCGAGAAATTCTTTAAGAATATACCATCTCTTGATTACCGTCTCGTTTCAGTATCCTTCGCAACCATAACATTAGCGATATATTTATATGCTTCAACTATAATAAACTCATTTCGCCTCGATCCCTATTATTCCACAGTTATAATCTCAACTTTCATTTTGATCGCCATACTGCCATCGGGAATTATGTATTTTATTTATAATATAAAACAGAGTGTCGAAATGCTTAACCATGGTACTATTGACTATAATATATCCAGATCAATTATTCAAGATCTTAATAATCGATTCACTGAATCAAGATATTATTTGGTATTGGTAGTATTAGTTGTGCTTCCTTGTATGCTCATTGATGCTTACAGCATCTGGATAGGAAAGACATCTACATTCTGGCATTGGGAAGGAACAACAATAAGTTTAATTTTCACAATATTTTACTATTTAATGGGTTTCTTTATCAGCCTCATGCTGGCAACGGTAATTTGGATTTTGATAAATATCCGATATTTCCTTATTAGACTCTCTAGCAAAGAGATTCTGTCAGAACTAAATATAAATGTATTCAATGGATTTCAAGTGGGATTTCTTAGTAATTTGAAAAATCTATTGATAAAATTTATGATATATTATTTTATATGCGTTGCCTTTGCTATTCTTCTGTATGTTAGTCCTGCACAGCTGGTTTCTTATCAAATGTTATTATATATTTCAATTGATCTATTAGGAATGGTGATTTTCTTATCGGGATGGATATCAATACAAAATATATTCAGACGAAAATGGCAAGAAAAGACTATGGAAATAGATAATCTCTACAATGATAGATATCACGAATTAACAACATATATCTCGAAAAATATGAAAGATGAAAAAGAGTTGGCGCGGCTTTCTTCGATCTTAGATGTTCTTCAAAAACAGAGAGATAAATTAACACAAATAATTAAGGGCAATGGAGATTTTACTAATATTGCTAAGGTATCTTTCACATTCTTAGGGACGATCTTGGCCCTCGCTCGAAATATTTTTGATATTTTAGGGAGCAAGGTAACATAAGGTTGCGGTATCACGGGAAACCGTGTAGTGGTTTTATTATCTTTGGTTAATTCTATTCGATAACTGAGATATATGGCCATAAAGCTCACTTATTGTCTAAATAGTGTTGGCTTGGCTGGTATTAAGGCTCGTTAGATCGAGCACCTCATTTCAACGCGGGACGCGATTGTTTGTGCATTGAAGGCCTTCATCTACCAAAGTATTAGGAAATTTCAGCTAAATCTTTGCCATTCCCATCGCGAACTGCCCCCCTGGCCACGCTAATACACCGTCACCCTCTTCACGCCCTCGATCTCCATAAGCCGGCGCACCAGGTCGCCTGGTATTTTGCCCTCCGTGATGAGGGTGAGCTTGGGGCTTTCCACGAAATAGGGATCATCGGAAACGGCCTGGCGGATGGATAGGCCGCTCTTGGCCACGGCACTGGCCACATCTCCCAGTAGGCCGGTCTTGGCGGCATTGACCGGCGTAATTTCTATGACACCCAGGCCCAGAATGGGCGCCACATCTCCTAAGAAGGTCATGGAGCGCACATTCTTGAAGACCTTCCATAAATTTTCATCATCGCGAATGGCCTGGGCGGTGGTGTCCACCACCCGGCGGTCCACGTCCAATTCCCTGGCGATCTGGGCATGAGGAATCTCTATCTGGCCCGATACAACTCGAGAGGCGTCGTTGATCTGAAAGCCCCTCTGCAGGATGAGACGAATGACCTTCTCCTGAGCCGGGAACCTCTTGAACTTGTCTAAAATTTCCTGCCACATGTGGGTCCTTTTCGTAATTTAGGAGAACATCTCTCTGGGCGGCTGGCGGTACTCCTTCCTGGCCTTGGGGATGGTCTCTTCCAGATGCCTTTGTGTGATATTGCACTCATCCATGATGGCATGGTGCAGCGCAGCTTTGAGCACCTTCTCTACCAGGTCGCGTCCTGAGAAGCCTTCGGTTTGGCGGGCAATCTCGCCCAGATTCACGTTCTCCATCGCGAGAGGCAAGGTGGCGGCATTCTTCTCCAATAGGCGCAGGCGTTCTTCCTGGTTGGGAAGCTTGAACTCGATCTCCTCCTCGAAGCGCGAGCGCACCGATGCATCCAGAACCTCGATCTGGTTGGTGGCGGCGATGGTGCAAACCCCGGTTCGATTGGAGATGCCATCCATCTCTGTTAGGAGAGAGTTCACGATCTCCGAGACATCGCCTCTTAGATCCTGATACCTTCGGTCGAGGGCAATGGCATCCAGCTCATCGATGAATATGATGCAGGGTGCACTTTCCGCGGCTTTTTCATAAAGGCTGTGGATCTGCCGGGCCCCCTCGCCCACGAACTCTCCGATCAGGCTGGTGGATTTTACTGCCAGCATTGGCACTCCCGTCTTAGCAGAGAGCGCTTTAGCAATCATGGTCTTTCCTGTGCCCGAGACTCCGTAAAATAGAATGTTCTTCGGAGCCCACCGCCCGAATTTCTCCGGATCTGCCAGGAATTTTTCCACTATCTTGACCTTGCGCTTAGCCGTCTCCTGGCCGATGACATCATCAAAGCTGACATCGTACACTACCTTATTCTTGGGCTCAGCCTTTTGCTCTACCTTAATGGTGGTCTGTGAGCCCATCACCGAATATCTGGGGTAAACTTTGACTACTTGGAAGGCAAAGTCCGGATAAAGCCTGCTATCGAATAGATAGCTCCCAGGGAGCAGTTTCTCTCCGTACCACTGTTCCTGGGCATAAAGCTCGAACAGCTTGGGCTCAGAGACAACAGGATGCTCCTGAAATATGCTCTTCAGGGGGTAGCCCGCCGGCCGCAAGAGAACAAATCTTGCACCGATTGCCTTTCGCTTCTCCTGCTTCGCCCCTTGTGCCTTGCTTTGGCTCTTTTGGATAGATCGCACGAGATAAATCTTGCCGGTATAGATAGTTAAATGTATTGGCCTTTACCCCCGGGGTCCGACAGTAATTAATATTACCTCTTCTAAGCAGTAGCCAAAGAATATGCAGTAGGAGGATCTTCATGGCAGGTGGAAATGGGCTGGCAATCGGTTTGATGGTTATTGGATTCATAATACTATTCTTAGTGCCTCTCGCCTTCTTGACTAGCTTGTTCTAAGTCTAAAGGCGCCGGTAGGCATTTTTTATTTTTCATTTGGCATAATAGCTTTGGCTTTGAACTCGCGTGTTCTCCCCGCGAATTTGCGGCAAGCGTTTCTTTGCTCAAATAAATATCTAGAGACTGGCAGCCCTGATAATCGGTCATCCATCGTTCGATCATGGTTTCCAGTCTCACTTGAACCTATCTTTACGAAAAATCAATAAATCTTTATAGGCGCGATCCTTAACATAAATGCTGAAAACAAAAAGGCGCTGCCTGGATATATGGCCTTCGAGGTAGAGTTGAGAGGAACCATCCTTCTGGTATCAATGCTCCTGATTCTGTGTCCTTCAGCCTGCCAGGCATCTGAGGAAAATGATCTGTGGCTGCTTCTATCCAGCTACGAAGATATCGGCATCACCATGAAGGATTTGGCATTCTTTCTGGCAACGCATGGGTTTGATGCACAGCCGGCACCGGATCAATCCTCGGTCGTCGTCAAGCTAAAAGTGGGCAAAGAGGTTTATCTCACACCGAACGGTGCATCGCCAAGACTTGCAGATCTATGGATGACTCCCCCCACCGCCAAGTCAGGACCGGTAAAGGTGATAGCAAACGATGCCATCAGTATCAATGCTACTTACGCCCTAACCGACAACGCCGAATTTGTCAAGACGATCAGTAGATACGTCATGTTTCCCGTAACGCCTCTAGGAATGTGCTATGACGGTTCTCAAAAACTGGATAGCACTTACAAAGGTTTCGGATACAAAGTGAGATTCCTGTATGATCCCAGCGGTTTTGTCTCTCAGGGCCATATCTGGGTTGCAGTAGAGGACAAAGACCATCCCGATGCCTGGCTTGCTATTGATAGCTATTATGGGGTTATGAAGGACCCCGAGTATTATTTTGCACCCTACAGCTTCACCGAATTTCAATACCTTGATTCGATCAACCCCCAATGGAGGCTGGCTTAATATGATTAAAAAAAACACGGATATGTCCGGAATTGCTCGATATCTCATGGCAACATTCGCCATCCTGATCCTCTCAGGAACCGTCACCTCTGCCGATCAGATCAATGAGCTGCATGACGGCTCAAACCTCACCGATTCACAATTGCAGGGCGCGAATCTTGCCGAGGCTCACCTCAACCGCTCCATTCTGAGCTACTCGCGCCTGCAGGATGCCAACCTTTCCCAATCGCAAATGATCGGAGCGGATTTGTCTTTCGCCGCTGCGATCGGCGCGAATTTTTCCGGGGCCAAAATGACTAGAGTCAGTTTGCAGGGTTCCGATATGTCCGGAGCTAACTTCTCCAGAGCCGACCTCACTGGGGCGAATATAATAAATGCAAATCTTTGCGGTGCAGATCTCTCCGGTGCTGTTTTGCAAGAGGCCAAGATGTCAGGCGCCAATTTGACTCGGGCAAATTTAAAGGGCGCAATCATGAATAGCGTCAATCTTACCAATGCCGATCTTACCGGTGCGGATATGAGCCGATCCTTCCTATCCGGGTCACGCATGCCGGGTGCGACTCTGGTTGGTGCTAACCTCGCTAATGCTGATCTGACCGGTGCCAATATGGATTCAGTAGATTTGAATGATGCAGATTTAACCGGTGCTCGGCTATTTTCCGCGAACCTCATGAATGCTCGCATGAGAGGGGTATTGCTGAACGGTGCTAATCTGATTGCAGCACGCCTAAGCTGGGCGGATATCAAAAACGGTAGAATGTCCCGCAGCCAGCTTTCCCGGGCAGAGCTCTATCGCACCGATCTTAGTGGTTCCGACCTCGCCGGTTCTGACTTCACCAGGGCTTACATGATGAGATCGAACCTGAGCGGTGCAAGAATGAATGATGCAGACCTCTCTTATGCTGATTTAACGGAGGCAAATCTCTCATTTGCTTCCCTTCGGGGTGCAAAGATTCCCAACCTCGACCTGACAAGAGCCGATCTGTCTTGGGCCGATCTAACCGGAGTTTCGCTGGAGTTCACGGAGTTGGTGGGTACCAACCTGCATGAAGCAAAAATGATACGAGCTACAATAAGCCGTCTTGCCATGCGGGATGTGAACTTGAGCGGAGCTGATTTGAGAGATGCCAAAATATCTGTATCTCTAATGGAGCGAGTAAATCTCTCGGGTGCAGACCTGAGAGGTGCCAGTATGAACACGGTGTATATAACCGGCGCCGATCTGAGGGGGGCCAATTTACAGAAAATAAAATGCGATCAATTTACCCTGCCGTATCTAGCCGCATCTCGGCTGGAGGGGGCAATCATGAGTGAAACTCTTCATTCACAGCTTAATAGCTCGAGAATATCACCAGAAACTTGAAATGTCATTAAAGAAGGGATACTAACATAGGAGATCTATGAAAATTGATTCTTTGGTGCCGCTTGCCCTGGGCACATTGATACTCGGCATATTGATGGCAGCGTGCTGCATCGCGGCGGCCCAGCCCCAGAATCTCAGCAGCAAGATGACGGATCGTGCCGATCTGGCCAATTTGGACCTGAGCCATATGAATCTCGCCGGCATGCACCTCAATCAATCGAACCTATCCGGCGCAAATCTCTCCGGTTCCAATCTAAGCGGCACTTTTATGCGCTCCGCATGGCTTCAAAATTCCCTTCTTCAAGGAACAAAGATGGCAAAGGTTGACTTAACTGGGGCGGTTCTTAGTGGTGCAAATCTTGCCGGTGCAAATCTTTCAGAGGCCGTTTTGGCCTATTCTCAAATGTCCAATGCTATTCTTAATAATGCCATCTTGAAGAAGACGGATCTTACTGAGGCCGATCTCTCCGATGCCAATCTCTCCGATGCAGATTTAACCGATGCCAGGCTCTTTCGAACAGACCTATCCGGCGCCAATCTTAAGGGCATCTATCTGATCGGTGCAAACTTGATTGGAGCGCATGTGAGCTGGGCAGACCTCAGCGAAAGCTATCTCTCGAAAGGCCAATTTTCCCGATCGGAGCTATACAGTACCAACCTGCATGGCGCCGACCTCTCGGAAGCAGATTTTACCCGAGCATATCTCATGAGTGCCAACTTAACCGGGGCCAACCTGAAATGGACCAGTCTCTCTTATGCTGATTTGACCGAGGCAAAACTCATGAGGGCGAACCTTAATTCCGCCAAGATGCCTTATGCCGATCTGACCCGTGCTAACCTCACGGGAGCTGATCTTACCGATGCTGACTTGAACTCGGCAAGGCTTGCCGGGGCCGTCCTTTGTAAAGTCAAGCTCGATCGTGTCAGGTTATCCGAGATGGATCTGAGGGGCGTAGATCTAACCGACTCTTCCCTTAGGGGTTCGAGCCTGGCCCTGGTGTATCTGACCAATGCCAAGATGAACGGGGCAGATTTACGAGATGCCACCTTAGACCGGGTGGAGATGACGGGGGCAGATCTTACCGGCGCCAACCTGGAGCGTATTAAATATGACCAGTTCACCCTTTATTCGCTTTCTGATGCCAAGTTGGATGGTGCTAAGATATCAGACACCCTGAAAGCGGATTTGAGTCGCATCAAGGAAGAGATATTGGCAGGACCCCCATGATAAATAATTTGCAGTCATTTTGCATCTTAGCGGTCTTTATGCTGGCTCTTCCCGTCCAGGCATCGATAATTTCGCTCGGACCCGGCCAGAGCATCCAAAAGGCAATTGATGCCGCCAACCCTGGTGACATAATCGATATATTGCCCGGAACTTACCATGAGAGCATCAATATCACCAAGAGCCTGATCTTGCGGGGCATTTCCGACAAAGACAGGCCGATCCTGGTTGCTCGCGATAGAGGCTATACCGTCCGAGTTTTGGCAAACCACACCCGTTTGCAGGGCTTGAACCTGACCGGTGCAACAGACTGGTCCGGGGCGGCAATCCAGGTGCTGTCCCAGGATAATATTATCGCAAACAATACCTTGCAGGGCAACGCAATCGGCATTTTTGTGTCTTTTGGAAATAACACAATAGACTCAAATGAAGTGGATGATAACTACCTTGGAGGATTAGTTATATTTTCCGCATCGGGAAATACAATCTTGAATAATTGTTTCTGCGAAAATAATCAGGCAGGCGTTATGATCCTAAATTCTACTGATAATATAATTATTAATAATAATGCCAGCGAAAATATGGGTGTAGGCATTAAATTGTTCCAATCCAGTGATAACTTCGTAGAAAATAATGCTGTGATTACTAACGACTATGGTATTGTATTATCAAACTCCAATAATAATTATATACATAACAACACTGCAATTAATAACGACTACGGCATTTATCCTTATTTATCGCGAGGCAATGAGATCTCTAATAACACAGCATTCAAGAATGACTATGCCCTCTATCTTTGGGATTCCCATAGCAACAAATTCAAGGATAATAACCTGGAAAAGAATGATGGAAGCGGAATTACCCTATTTTATTCCCATGAGAATAGCTTCGAGAACAACGATGCAGACCTCAATAAGCAGTATGGTATGCACCTTATCTCTTCCAATAATAACCTCTTCTTAAGAAACTCCTTTTGCAATATCTCCGCCGGCAGCGGCGCATACTTTGAAGAATCATTGCAAAACAACTTCACAGAAAATCGGGTATTTGCGAATTTTGATCAGGGAATACAGATTATGAATTCGAGTAGAAATATACTTGCAAATAACACTATTCATAAAAATCCAAAAGGATTGGTTATCTCTGGTATCAGCGAAGAAAATCTGTTCATCGAGAATGTGGTGAGCGGGGGCAATTTTGGCATCATGGTTTATGAAGCGAACAACAATACCATTGCAAAGAATGCGTTTCGCAGAAATGCCGTGATGGGCATAAATCTCAACCTATCCCAACGGAATAATCTCCGTGAGAATGAGATCTATGATTGCCCGGTGGGCATACTTCTGGAGGGCTGCCTGGATAACAATCTATCCTCTAATCATCTGCATAATAACGCTAACGGCATCATGCTCCTGGCATCAAACCACAATTGCCTCAAAGAAAATAATATCCGCCGCTGCAAAACGGGCATAAATCTGGATCAATCCTCCGATAATCGCATACAATCTAATGAACTGTCCGAGAATAATGATGGTATCATCATTGTGAAGTCAATACAAAACATTTTGTCGGAAAACATAGTTTCGAGCAAAGATGCGGGCATCAGTCTGACCAGTTCTATGAGGTGCAATATCACAGACAATCGTGCCCATAACTGTCGCCAGGGCATAAAAATGGTCGATTGCAGCTACAACGTGTTGTGCTTTAATAATCTTAGCCAAAACTATGAAGGTCTTTATCTGGATGAGGGAGTATATCCTCAACAATCCAGCCGCAATGAGATATATCTAAATGCATTTATAGATAATTCTCGTGATGTTTATTCCTTTATATCCTCTAACTCCTGGAGTTCACCACAGGCACTTTCCTATCAATTCCAGGGAAAGGCCTTCAATAACCACCTTGGAAACTACTGGCAGAATACCAGAATGTTGGACGGCAATAGTGACGGCATCAGTGATCTGCACCATAACATAGGCACTGATATCGATGAAAATCCACTGATGCAGCTTCCGGTTCTGTACGAGATAACCTGATGCCTTTTACTGTACTTTCATAAAGGGGGGTTAACTATAAGACCTCGGCAATGACTTTAAAGTGCGGAGGTATTTGGAGAATGGGATTTAAATGTGTGGTAATAGCTTTGGCCTTTGTGGCATGTCTTTGCATGACTGCCTTCGCTTTGGGTCCAAAGAACGACGTGGAGGGGGAGTTTCCCGGAGAGGACATGTCCGGCAGCCAAATCTACCAGGAAGTGCAAGAGGTAGGGCCTTATGATGACCCGGGAGATTCTGCTCTGTCTTTCCGAAACGAGAGCCTATTTACGATAAGGAAGGATACAGGCATGAGCCCCCACGTTCCGGGCAAAGGTGTTAGGACACCAGTTGTCGTCATCAGAGGATTAGGTGTCGCTCCGGCGGCAGGAAGCTGGGCCTTTACCCTGAACGACGTTGATAAGAGCTACCTCAAGATTGACCTTTATCAGACCGCGGATGCGGTGTTTGGATCGGGAGAGCTGGCAGATAATGGAGTCGTCACTGCCGTCACCGCGGGAGGCAGTGTATTGGGCGATCGCTTGGCATTGTTTGTGATCCCGGCCGGCAGTCAGAACATGTATCGCTTCAGCCTTACAATTAAGCCGGGCTCCATGGATGGCGAGTATATCTTCACCGCACCGGGAATAACCCAGCCGGGTGTGGCTTTCGGCAGCCTGTTGTCACCGCAGGGCTTTGCAGCTCCTGCATCGCAAACGGCTCAAGCTCAGCAGGTCACTCAAACCCTGCCTGTGACAGCGCCAGTAAATACGTAAGATCCGGGCAATTGTCCGGATTATATTTTTATCACATCATGTCAGCAAAGGATACCATTATTAACTTAGCCACCCCAATTCGGCTGCAGAGGGTTAGTGGATATGGCATTAAAAGCAATTCTGATAGCATTATTATTCATCTGCCTGGTTGCCAATGCGTCAACGCAAGGTTACATGGGTACGGTGAGCACCGGCACGGGAATAATACCCGCCCTGACTGTGGGCAAGAGCTCGATTTCCGCCTCCCAGGTGGGAGCAATATCATCACGATCAAACCTCACCGGAAGCTGGGCTCTTGATCTGTCGGGTACCCAGACAAGACATTTTGACTTAGAGATGTATCAGGAAGACGACCTCATCTTAGGATCCGGCCGCAGTCAGGACCAAAGCGGCCTGGCCGCGAATGCAGCCGGTTTTGTAGCCGGAGACAGACCAACCATATTCATCACCTTGATTGATTCGAGCCAGGTATTCCGGCTCAAGCTCTCTGTTTCCGGAGAAGCTCTTGCCGGAGAATATGATGCCCTTTCCCAGACGGAGTCGCACCAGTCGGGAACGGTGACAGGCCGGATAATTTTAGCAGCCAAGAAGAGTCCTGCAATAGCTCTTGGCAAAAGCATCAATCCCAGTGCAACAGCGGGGGCATGGGTGGGAAAGGCGACGCAGAGCAGCTAAAAATAAGACATGAATTCCAGGGGCAAGATTAATGCCCCAGGAGCGGAAAAGTGACAAATGGGGGATCAAAGACGAGAGGCATAATTGCATTGCTGATAATAATGCTTGCGGCCGGATCCCCGGCAGCGGCTAAGTGTTGTTCATTGGGCGGTGGAGCATCCTACGACTTTCTGGGGGACTCGGCCGTGGACATCAGTATGGATAGCTACGATGAGTTCGCCCGCGAGACGGTTCCGACAAACGTTGTGGCAGTTCCTGATGTGAAGAAAGCGGCAACAAGCCAGATCAGCCTGAACCTGTTAGATAATAGCCGCATTTATCTTCATCTCACTCAGGCAGACGGAAGCATTTTTGGCCAGGGGAATGTAACCCAGGGAAATGTTACCAGGCCGGTAGAGGCTGAAGGAAAGCTTCAAACAAACAAACTGTCCCTTGATGTAACTGCCTTGGGGGGAGAGGTCTACAAATTTAGCCTGGCAGCGGAAGGCAGCACCGTTCTGGGAGACTACAACATGGCATCGCCCGATGGAGAGCGACGAAACGGAACTGCGGAAGGAAAGTGGGAGATCTGAGTGACTGCAGCGCAGTCTGACCCAGTCACTTCTCATCTCTGCCAAAAGATCAAACAATCATTTATTACATTTCCCCCGTCTTCGCTCCCGGGGAAAATCTCTTCATGAGGCGCTTCATATTCATCTTGCCGGCTCCGCCTCTCATGCCCTTGATTGCCTTTTGCATGGCCTGATGGGATTTAAGAAGCTCACGAACCACATCAGGTGTTGCGCCGCTGCCCCGGGATATGCGCTTGATACGCGAGGCGGTAATTACCTTAGGATCCTCCAGCTCGGCCTGCGTCATGGAGTCCATGACCACTCGGTACTTGTCCAGACGATCTTTGGTCATCTGATACTCTTTGTCGGAAAGATCCAGCCCCAGGCCGCCCATGGGCAGCATCTGCATGATCTGCTTTAAGGGTCCCAGCTTGTTCATGGCCTCCATCTGCTGGTACATGTCTTTCAGGGTGAACTTGCCCCGCAGGAGCGATTCAACGTCCACCTGGGAATCAGTCTGCACCTCCTGGGCCCTCTCGATGAGCGTCTTGATATCGCCCATGCCCAGCATGCGAGAGATAAAACGGTCCGCCTCGAACTTCTCCAGGTCGGCCGCCGTCTCGCCCATGCCAATGAAGGCCACACCGGTTTTGGTCTCCGCCACGGCCGAGAGCGCTCCGCCACCCTTGGCTGTGCCGTCCAGCTTGGTGATGATGACGCCCGTGATCTGCACCGCTTCATTGAAGGCGCGCGCCTGCTCGGAAGCCTGCTGGCCCAAAGCGGCGTCCATCACCAGCAATTTTTGCTCGGCATTGACCACGACGTGGATGTCCTTCATCTCCAGGATCAGATCGCCCTCCAGAGCATGCCTGCCTGCGGTATCGACGATGCGAATGTCGTATTTCCTGGCAGCCTCCAGGCCCGCTTTCGCCACCGCCGCGGCATCGGGATTGCCCCGCTCTCCGTAAAAGAAGACGCCCTGCTTTTCACAGAGCGCTTTTAGCTGGTCATAGGCTCCGGCACGAAAGGTGTCGGCGCAGATGACTGCTGTTCGTAGCCCCTTTCGTTGAAAGAAGGTGGCAAGCTTCGCCGCAGTGGTAGTCTTTCCCGAGCCCTGCAGGCCGACGAGCATGATGTTCTGCTTTTTCAGGGGAATGTCACAGCCGCGGCCTACCAGGTTGATCAGCTCCTGATAGACGATGTTGATGACGTGCTCGCGTGGGTTCATGCCAGCTGCCGGCTTTTCACTCAGCGCCCGCTCTTTGATGGTGTTGGAGAGCAGCATCACCAGCTTTACATTAACATCTGCCTGCAAAAGTGCCCGCTGAATCTCCCGCACGGCATCGTCTACTAAAGCCTTGTCGATCTTATTCGCCGACGCAATCTTCTTTAGAGCGTTACGCAGCGACCCACCTAAGTTTTCCAGGACCATAATGCTTCAGGCATAAGAAGGCTGGCAAACCATATAAAAATGTTCCTTGCCGCGAAGGCAATCTTTATAGGGGATGACATCACTCCAACGGTTGCGGCGCAAGGGGCGCCTCCAACCGATAAGGGTTTAAATCAGATCGACACAGTTATCGGACGCGCTAATCAATTGCCAAGGTGGCGGAGCGGCCACGCAAATGCCTGCAGAGCATTACCACTCCGGTTCGAATCCGGACCTTGGCTTTTACTATTTGAGGGGACTATCATTAAAGATTTTTAGAAGGTATTCTGCTAAAGTAGTCTACAATCGTCCTCCCGGCAACAGTCATTATTCCTCAGTACAACCCTCATCATTCAGCATGAAGCATTGCATCATAACCTTAGATAAAAATCGAGATATATTTCGGGGAAAAGCTTATATCGTCTCAAGCTGTTTCATTACAGTCCTAATTATTCAGGAGGCTTAATCAGTTTTGAGCAAAGCAACCGGCTACGACGCAAGCCAAATTCAGGTTCTTGAAGGCCTTGAGGCAGTCAGGCGAAGGCCTTCGATGTACATCGGCAGCACAGATACCCTGGGGCTGCACCATCTGGTCTACGAGGTGGTGGACAACAGCGTAGATGAGGCCTTAGGAGGCTACGCTAAAGAGATAAACGTGATCCTTCGCCCTGACGGCAGCGTCTCTGTTGCGGATGATGGTCGCGGAATTCCTGTGGACAATCATCCCCAGTTCAACCGCCCTGCTCTCGAGATCGTCATGACCGTGCTGCACGCCGGTGGCAAGTTTGACCATGAGTCCTACATGGTCTCCGGCGGACTGCACGGCGTAGGCGTCTCCGTGGTCAACGCCCTCTCCGAGTGGATGGAGGTAGCAGTCCAGAGGAACGGACGGATCTACTGGCAACGATATGAGCACGGCAACGTGGCATCCGAGGTCGAGGTCAGAGGGCATTCCGAGCACACCGGCACTACAGTCACCTTCAAGCCCGACGCCGCCGTCTTTGAGGAGACCGAATACAACTTTGATACACTCTCTTCCCGGCTGCGAGAGCTGGCTTTCCTCAACCGTGGCCTGCGCATAACCATAAAGGATGAGAGGACGGACAAAGAGAACGACTTCTGCTACGAGGGGGGCATATTATCCTTCGTGGATTACCTCAATACCAACAAAGAGGCTCTGCATAAACCGCCCATCTACTTCTCGCGCAATAAGAACGGAACTTCGGTCGAGGTTGCCCTGCAGTACAACAACACCTACAGCGAGAACATCTTCTCTTACGCTAACAACATCAACACGCGCGAGGGTGGAACTCACCTCATGGGCTTTCGCGCTGCCTTAACCAAGACGGTCAATGAGTACGCAAGGAACAATAAAATTTTCAAAGGCGAGGTAAAGCTGGGTGGTGAAGATCTGCGCGAGGGACTGGTGGCGGTCGTCAGCGTGAAGCTTCCCGATCCACAGTTCGAGGGCCAGACCAAAACGCGATTAGGAAACAGCGCCATCCGGGGGATAATCGAGTCCATGGTCTCGGAAGGCCTGGCCGAGTTCTTTGAGGAAAACCCAATAGTTGCCACCACCATTGTGGAGAAGGCCGGAGAAGCCCTGCGTGCTCGCGAGGCGGCCAGAAAGGCCAAGGAATTGACGCGACGCAAGAATGCTCTGGGTTCAGGTGGGCTGCCAGGCAAACTGGCCGACTGCTCCAACAACGATCCCTCCAAATGCGAGATTTATATAGTTGAGGGAGAATCGGCAGGCGGAAGTGCCAAACAGGGCAGAAACCGGCATTTTCAGGCCATTCTTCCTCTGCGCGGCAAGATCCTCAATGTGGAGAGGGCCCGGCTCGACAAGATTCTCAAGAACAGCGAGATTCGCAATATGATTGTGGCTTTCGGCACAGGCATCGGCGATGACTTCGATATCGGAAAAGCCAGATATCACAAGGTAGTAATAATGACCGATGCCGATGTGGACGGCTCGCATATTCGCACCCTCCTCCTCACCTTCATCTACCGATACATGAAGCCGCTTATCGATGCAGGCTACGTCTTTATCGCCCAGCCGCCCCTTTACCAGGTCAAGAGGGGAAAACAGGTCAACTACGCCTACTCGGATGAGCAGCTCAACAACTTGGTGAAGGGCCTGGCCAAGCCAGTCATTCAGAGGTACAAGGGCTTGGGAGAGATGAATCCCGAGCAACTATGGGATACGACCATGGACCCCGAGAAGAGGACCATGCTGAAAGTTACTCTAGAGGACGTCGTGGAGGCGGATCGCATCTTCACCATCCTCATGGGCGACCAGGTGGAGCCTAGACGCGAGTTCATAGAGACGCACGCCAAGTATGTGAAGAATCTTGATGTTTGATATTTGAGGTGGCTTTGACAGAAGTACTGGTTAACATCACTGAGGAGATGAAATCCTCCTACATTGATTATGCTATGAGTGTGATCGTAGGTCGAGCCTTGCCCGACGTGCGCGATGGCCTCAAGCCCGTTCATCGGCGCATACTTTTTGCCATGTATGAACAGGGCATGACCCATGACCAACCCTACAAGAAATCAGCGCGTGTGGTGGGTGATGTCATGGGTAAGTACCATCCCCACGGGGATGCAGCCATCTATGAGACCATGGTACGTATGGCCCAGACCTTCTCCATGCGATACCCCCTCATCGACGGCCAGGGCAACTTCGGCTCCGTTGATGGAGACCCGGCTGCCGCCATGCGTTACACCGAGGTAAGACTCTCCAAGATCGCCGAGGAGATGCTGGCCGACATTGAGAAGAACACCGTGGACTTTACCCCCAACTACGACGGCTCCATGAAAGAGCCCACTGTGCTGCCGGGAAAGCTGCCCAACCTTCTCCTCAACGGCTCCACCGGCATTGCTGTGGGCATGGCCACCAATATTCCGCCCCATAACCTGACGGAGTTATGCGGGGCCATCATCCATCTCATCGACGAGCCCCAGGCCACGATTTCCGAGCTGATGCATATTTTGCCCGGACCCGATTTTCCCACCGGTGCCTACATCGTAGGCCGGGTAGGAATTGAGGCGGCCTATCAAACCGGTAAGGGCAGCATTATGATGCAGGCCAAGTCGGAGATTGAGGAAGGGACGAGAAGCACTAAGATCATCTTTACACAGCTTCCCTACCAGGTCAATAAGGCCAAGCTGATCGAAGATATGGCAGAGATGGTCAAAGGCGGCCGTCTGGAAGGCATATCCGATCTTCGGGATGAGTCGGACAAAGACGGCATTCGCATGGTGGTGGAGGTCAAGAGCGGATTCAATGTTCATGTGGTCTTAAATCAACTGTATAAGCACACGGCTCTTCAGACCAGCTACGGCATCAACAACATGGTCTTGGTGGACGGCCTGCCCAAGATTGTCTCTTTGAAGGATACTTTGGAGCAGTACATCCACTACCGCTCAATAGTGGTGGAGAGGCGCACCAGGTTCGAGCTTGATGCCGCCGAGAAGAGAGCTCATATCCTGGCGGGACTGCTCATCGCTCTGCACAACATCGATGAGGTAATAAGAATAATCAAGGCAGCGCATTCCCCGGTCGAGGCCAGAGATGCCCTGATACAGGCCTTCATGCTCAGCGAAGAGCAGGCCAAGGCTATTTTGGACATGAGACTGCAGAGGCTCACCGGTCTCGAACAGGAGAAGATTGTATCCGAGGCGGCAGAGCTGGAAAAGCTCATCGCCGAATTGAGGAAGATCCTCTCCAGCAACCTGGAGATTTTGAGCATCATCAAAGAAGAGTTGACATATCTCATCAATACCTACGGGGATGAGCGGCGCACCCAAATCATCGAGGCAGAAGGCGAGGTTTCCCGGGAGGATCTTATCCAGGAGGAGGAGGTGGCAGTGACCATCACCTCTTCCGGGTACATCAAACGCCAGCCCCTTACGGCTTACCGCATGCAGCGGCGCGGCGGACGGGGAGTAATTGGCGCTGAGACCAAGAGCGAGGAGTTTGTAACCGATGTCTTTACCGCCTCCACCAAGGATTATCTGCTATTCTTCACGGACAAGGGCAAGGCCCACTGGCTCAAGGTCTACGAGGTTCCTTCCCTGGGTAGGGCCACGCGGGGAAAGTCCATTGTCAATCTTCTGCAACTGGAGCCTGACGAGAAGATCACGGGCGCCATACCCGTGAAGAGCTTTGAATCCGGCTTCATAATCCTGGTAACCCGGAGCGGAAGCATTGTCAAGATGCCCTTGCTGGCTTTTTCCAACCCCAGAAAAGGCGGCATCAAGGCCGTAAACCTGAAGGGCGACAGCCTGGTTTCCGCCAAGCTCACGGACGGAAATAAGGAGCTATTGGTGGCCACCAGGTTTGGCAAAGCCATCCGCTTCAAGGAGGAGGACGTGCGCGCCTCCAACCGAGGCACCATGGGTGTGAAGGCCATCAGCCTGAACATGGGTGACGAGCTTATCAGCATGGATGTGATCCGGCCGAGCGCTAATTTCACATTGCTCACCATCACCAATCAGGGCTATGGCAAAAGGACAGAGCTGGAGGAGTATCCCCAGCAGAGGCGCGGCGGCAAGGGCGTCAAGAACATCGATGCCAGAAAGGGCTTCGTCTGCTGCACCACCACTGTCTCCGAGGACGACGAGCTGCTGGTTACCACCAAAGACGGAGTGGTGATCCGAATTCTGACCAGCGAGATCCGGGTGCAGGGCCGCTCCACGCAGGGCGTGCGCATCATGAATGTCAAGCCAGGAGATGAGGTGGCGGCGGTGGCCAGGATTACCTGAGGCCCCTCGCCATTGATTATTCTATTTCACCGTTCCCTGCAATACCTGATATTGAAGCGAAAGGGGTGTTACTGGTGGAGATAAAGATTCTATTGATTGAGGATAATCCGGCAGATGCGAGGCTGATTAAAGAAAGCATCCAGGATACTCATGACAATTTCCATCTGGATTGGAAGGAGAGACTTTCAGCGGGAATTTTATTTCTGGAAGAGACGTATGTGGATGCAATTCTGGTGGATCTGAACCTGTCGGACAGCCGGGGCCTGGAGACATTCACAAAAATCAATGAAAAATTCTCAGAAAAGCCGATAATAGTACTAACCGGACTAAATGACAAAGAACTGGCCTATCGAGCTGTCCGGGAAGGAGCACAGGACTACCTGATCAAAGGTGAGGTAGATGGCCGATTGCTGGGCCGATGCATCAGATATTCTATCGAGCGCAAGAAAAACGAGATAGCTCTGCTTAAATCCAACCAATCCGAGCAAGCCAGCAGGGCCCAGTACAAACAGGTAGTCTCGATGATATCCGATATCGTCTGGCGCTATGATGTCAATGCCAAGGGAGAACCTGTCGGCTCCTACATCTCGCCGGTGGCGGACAGGATGCTGGGTCTGCCAGACGGCACCATCGGAGACAGCTTCGACAAATACTTTTCCTATGTCCATCCCGATGATTTGCCGGCCTTGCAGAAGATGCTCGCCGAAGGGATACAAAAGCTTGAGAAGGATAAAACCGCGGAATATCGTCTGCAAAAGGCAGGGGGCACCACGCTTTGGGTTCGTTCCAGTGGTTCGGCCTATCGCGAGGCGGACGGACAAGTTAAAGCTTTTGGCACTACAAGCGAGATCACCGAGCGCAAGCAGGCTGATGAGGCGCTGCGCGAGAGCGAAGCCAAGTACCGCTTATTGGTTGAAAACCTGAACGAAGGCATCTGGATGATTGACGAGAAAGCGGTGACGACCTTTGTCAATCCGCGCATGGCCAAGATGCTGGGCTATACGAAAGAGGAAATGCTGGGCAAGCATCTCTTTTCATTCATGGACAAGCAGGGCGTCCAGATCGCCACGCAAAAGCTTGCACTCCGCCAACAAGGCATTGGAGAACAGCACGACTTTGAATTTATGCACAGGGACGGCACGCGCATCTATGCCCGCCTGGAAACGTCGCCTCTCCTCGATATTGTTGGTAATTACCGGGGAGCCCTTGCCGGGGTGCAGGATATTACCGAGAATAGGCGCTCCGAAGAGGCTCTGAGGGAGACCAAGGAATACCTGGACAAGCTCATTAGCTATGCCAATGCGCCCATCATAGTCTGGGACCCGCAGCGCAGAATAACCCGCTTTAATGCGGCCTTTGAGCGTCTAACAGGCTATAAAGCAGAAGAGGTTCTTAGTAATGATCTGAGCATGCTCTTTCCAGAGGCAAGCCGTGCGGACTCGCTCCGGAAGATCGAAAGTTCCCTTCAGGGAGAGCAATGGGTGTCGGTGGAGATCCCCGTACTTAAAAAGAACGGAGAGGAACGCATTATTTTATGGAACTCGGCCAATATATATGCGGAATCAGGCAAGTTGCCGGCCATTATTGCTCAGGGCCAGGACATAACCGATCTCAAGCGCACGGCGGATGCATTGCAGCTTGCAAACAGAAAACTCCAGCTTCTCTCCAGCATCACTCGCCACGATATCCTCAATCAGATAACAGTACTTCAGTTATACCTTGAACTGGCAAAGGACCATAGCATTGATACATCCAGCATCGATTATCTGGAAAAGCTGGAGAGCGCCACCAAAGAAATCCAGCGGCATGTCGAATTCACCCGGCAATATGAAAAGCCTAAGGCTGTGAAGCCTACATGGCAAACCGTATCCGGCGCAATTCTAAAGGCCTCTTCGGGAAAACTGCCCGTCCGGGACGAGTGTAGCGGACTCTACTTGTACGCTGATCCCATGCTTGAGAAGGTCTTCTCCAACCTGATGGACAACACGATCCGACATGGTGAACGGGCGACCCTGGTGCATACCTACTATCGCACTCTTGGGGACGACATCACTATTATCTGGGAGGACGACGGCATAGGCATACCAGAGGACGAAAAGAAGAAGATATTTTTGCAGGGGTTTGGAAGGAACACCGGTTTTGGACTCTTTCTGTGCAAGGAGTCTCTCTCCATCACCGGCATTGAGATAAAAGAGACCGGGACATACGGCGAAGGAGCACGTTTTGAGATCACGGTGCCCTATGGGATGTGGCGCACGATTAAACCGGATAAGGGGTAGATGGGAAAAGCTGACAACCGTACTTTCGGAATCTGAAAAAATGTGTGGCGATAATCGATTGCTTTTTATCCATCCGGGTATTCATGGCAAGAGGTTGATCATCAATGTCCGGTTACTGGGATCCGCATATTGAGCGCATGCCTCTTGAGGACCTGCATGCTCTTCAAGAGGATCGGCTCAAATCCGTAGTACGATATGTTTACGATCATTCCGCGTTCTACCGGCAGAGGTTCAAAGAGGCAGGCGTGGAGCCCGGCGACATCCGCACTTTAGCCGACGTCTCCAAGCTGCCCTTCACCCGGAAGGTGGACTTGCGGGACAACTACCCCACAGGCATGTTCAGCGCCCCCAAGAGCCAGGTGGTGCGCTACCACGTCTCCAGCGGCACCACAGGAAAGCCCACCGTGGTCGGCTACACCAAGGGCGACATCGAGACCTGGTCCGAGTCGCTGGCTCGAGCTCTGACCTCCATTGGCCTTGACAGTGACGATGTGGTGCAGGTGGGCTACGGCTATGGCCTTTTCACGGGGGGCCTGGGCCTGCACTACGGCGCAGAGCGCATCGGTGCAGCCGTGCTGCCCGTGGGCACAGGCAACACGGAGCGGCAGATCGAGCTGATGCAGGACCTGGGCACGACTGCCATCGCCTGTACGCCCTCCTACTTCCTGCACATCATGGAGGTGGCGGAGAAGATGGGCATCTCCATCAAGAAGGATACACAGCTTAAGGCAGGCATCTTCGGAGCCGAGCCCTGGTCCCTGGAAACCAGGAAACGAATCGAGGACGCCACGGGCATCAATGCCTACGACATCTACGGCACCAGCGAGATTTCCGGCCCACTGTTCACGGAGTGCCATGTCAAGAAAGGCATTCACGTCTGGGCAGACATGTTCCTGATCGAAGTACTCGACCCCAAGACCGACGAGCCCGTGGCGGACGGCGAGACGGGCGAATTGGTCTTCACCACCTTGCACAAGTTCGCTTTGCCCCTCATCCGCTACCGGATCGGCGATCTCACAATCATGAACAGTGAGCCCTGCGAATGCGGGCGCACTCACCCCCGCATCATGAGGATTTTAGGCAGAACGGACGACATGCTCATCATTCGCGGCATCAACGTCTTCCCGAGCCAGGTGGAGTCGGTCTTGATGGATATTCCGGAGGTGGGCGACCACTGGGAGATCCTGGTGGACCGCAAAGGGCCGCTGGATATGATGACGGTGCGCGTCGAGCTGACGCCGGCCGGCTTCTCCGATAAGATCGGGGACCTGATGAAGCTAAGAAAGAAAATCTCAAAAGAATTAAAAGGCGTGCTGAACATAGCTGCCGAAGTGGATCTGGTTGAGCCTGGCACCATCCCTCGCTCCATGGGCAAGGCCAAGAGAGTAACAGATAACCGAAAGGTGTAGGAGGCTTTCAAGATGACGGAGATCAAACAAATATCCCTTTTTGTGGAGAACCGGCCGGGCAGAACGGCTAAGGTTGCTAAGACGCTATCAGATGCTGGTGTGAATATCCGGGCCCTCACCATCGCCGAGGCGGGCGACTTCGGGGTCATTCGCATGGTACTGGATGAACCGGAGAAGGGGTACAAGGTTCTGAAAGAAAATGCCTTCACCGTCTCCATGACAGATGTTCTGGCCGTGGAGATGAAGGACACTCCCGGCGGGCTTTACGAGATCGTGAACACTCTGGGACTGAACAGCGTGAATGTGGACTACGCCTACGCTTTCGTCACAGCCAAAGCACAGCGCGCCATGCTCATCCTGCGGGTGGACGACATCGCCAAGGCAAGAACGGTGCTGGGCGAGAAGAACGTCAAGATCGCCACCAAGGAGGAGATCCAGGCCATATGAAGTCTTTCGCAGCACTTGTACCGGCCATGCTTCTCCTGGCCTGCCTGGCCTTGCCCTGCACCGCCCTGGAATCGAAGTTCTTCACAGTCACTGAAAAGACCATTTCTCTGGACCTGGGTCCAGGCTTCGAGATGGTTAGTGGCGAATTCAACACCAGTAAAAACGGAATGGTCAGCCAGGATTTCACCATCAATAACACCGACGCATCCGGTGCGGCATTCGTATCCGTTATGAGTGTTTATGATGAGACGATGAGCAAAATGAGCCCAGGCGCGCTTTCCGAGCTTTTCCTGATCGGAGGCATCTCTGCCGTGGAAGCCAAAGGCGCTGTGGAGACTGGAAACTGGACTGCTGTCGATAGCCAAGGCAGAAATGTGACCGTCCATACCCTGAGCACCAATGATGAACGCATTGATCAGCTAGGCGGCAGTTACGATATGGCTGTCTGGAATCTGGATGGACCAAGCTTTGCCGTAATGGTATCGCTATTCGATCAGAATAATACCACCCAAACCATTAAGACTCTGGCCGTCATCTAAGGCCAGGGCCGTTCTCTTTTTTCCCCCCGTATTTAAGCAGCGATCAGATGTTCTCTCCCTGGTACTTCCCGGAATACACCTTCTCCGCCTCTTTTTCCAGCCGCATGAATACCAGTTGCATGAGCCTTGCGTTCTTCTTCAGCCGTAGCCCGTGGGGATTGTAGACCACCAGCAAACTCTGGCTCCTGCCCCGGTAGCCCGGGTCCCAGAGAGCCGTCTCCAGGCTGGCCCCGCAGCGTAGGAGTGTGGATCTGGCACGGGCCAGGGCGGCCACATCCCTGGGAATGTTCACGATCTCATTGAAGGTCACCAGGTAGGCGCCCGCTGGCAGAATAATCCAGCCAGCCGGATCGAAATCCATCGGTTCCGTCCGGGGCAGCTCCCTCTCAATGTTATCAAAGGCAACCGTCCCTGCGGAAGTGAAGCGCTCAATCTTTTGCAGCGTCATTTCCATGCCACACATCTGCGTCTGCGTTTCTGGGTCGATCATGGATTCCACGAGGTTTTGCGCCTGGCTGCCGGTAATAATGGTCATCTTATAACACCTTTCAAAAGCTCTATTAACTATCACAGATAACTTATTTGCGGGTGCATAAGCCAGTGTTCGAACTTCTCTTCCTGCCTTTGACAATCGTCATCATGCTGCTGATCTTAGTCGCGCCCCTCATCTTCATCTACCTCTTTCTCCGGCTCTCTGAGACGGCCTTTGAGATGGTGGGCTTTAGCCACTGGCATGCCACCCTGGCCGTCTTCGGCTCCATCCTGGGAAGCCTGGTGGACTTTCCGCTCATAAGCTCCCCCATATCATCTTATCCTGACTGGTATGTTTCTCTGATGAGCCTGGGTTCCATAGAAGCATCCACCACCTTTCATCCCCTCTACCTGGCCGTCAACCTGGGGGGTTGCATCATTCCCCTGCTCATATCCGCCCACCTTCTCCTACGCGGCCAGGTTAGCCTGAAAAAGGCGCTGCTGGGCATGGCCGTGGTAGCTGCCATCACCTACTGGGTCGCACAGGCCATTCCCGGCGAGGGCATTGTCCTGCCTGTCTGGTTATCGCCCCTTCTGGCCGCAGCCATGGGCCTGCTCCTGGCAGGGGGCTTTCGCCGCGCTCCGCCTCTGGCCTACATCAGCGGCACCCTGGGAACGCTGATGGGAGCCGACCTCTTCAGCCTGCTTACCCCCGGAATACTGCCCGCCCTCTCGCCGCTGGAGCTGCACCAGGCTCGCCCCCTGGTTCTCTCCATCGGCGGAGCCGGAGTCTTCGACGGCATATTCCTGACGGGCATCATCGCCGTGCTTCTGGCAGCAGGAATCGTCTGCCTCTTGCGGGGAAACTGCAAAAAAGTAGGAAGATGATCAACCGTCTAGTTCGTTCGCTTTAGTGGCAAAGTAAAATACATAAGATACTACTATCACCGCAGACACGAAAAGCGCACTGAGGACTCACAGAAGACTCTACGGTCCCATTACCCACTAGATTCTGCGTGCAGCCCATTTCCTTCTCCTTCGCCTTTTTCTGCACCTTAATCACTTCCGCCCCGAAGAGGAAGATCTGCGCCGAGTAGTAGATCCAGAAGAGGAAGACCACCAGAGATCCGGCTGCTCCGTAGGCGGAGCCCAAGTTGACCAGGCTCACATAGGACTCGATGCAAAAGTTTCCTGCCGCAAACAGAAGAGCTGCCAGAGCCGAGCCGGGAAGCACCTCTCGCCACTGCAGCTTCACCTCGATCAGAGTCTTGAAGGTGGCGGCAAAGAGCAGAGTCACAAACGTGAAGGAGACCAGGAACGTGAGAAGCCGAAGCAGCCCCAGGTGAATGGGCAGAGACTCCTCGATCTGCTTTCCTGCCGGCAGGAGAAGAGCGGTGAAGATGGATGTGGCCAGCAGCAGAAAGGCGACCAGGGCGATGAGCAGGTATGAACGCAGGTAAGAGAGGACGGTGTCCATGAGCGGGACGACGTTGTCCTGGATCTTCCAGATGAGTCGAAAGGCCTTCCTGGTATGAACGAAGAGACCGGCGGCGCCAAAAAGCAAGAGACCTACGCTGAGCAAGGTAAATGGGTAGGACGAAGCCTGATCAGAAGCCTGTCCGATCAGCTCGCTTGCCACTTCTGGCATCTGCTGGCCCACCAGATCCTGGGAGGTAGCCACCACCTGACCGTCGAGAAAGCCATGCTGGAATAGAGAGTTTATAAATATTAATGTTAATATGAGTAGCGGAACGAAGGAGAAGAGGCCGTAGTAGGCGAGAGCCGCAGCCAGGAGCGAGGCATCGTCTTTGAGCCACTCATTAATGGCTTCACTAAGGATATTAAATATATTTTTCATCTATTTTATAAAAAGGATCAAGAGAGGCTTACGGTGCTCCCTTCAGATCCTCTCTCTGGGTGATGTTCTTGATCTCCTGCTTCAGATCATCAGGCAGCCCCTTGATCTCCACATCCAAAAAGCCCCTGACGATAACGCTGGTGGCCTCCTCGGATGATAGACCGCGGGACATGAGGTACTCCAGCTCCTCCTCAGAGATGCGGCCCACTGCCGCCTCGTGGGACATATCCAGATCCCGGCACCGGCCGTCCAGCTCCGGTATGGAGTAGATTCTGCCCTTGTCCGAGAGCAGGAGGCCGACGCACTCCAGATGGGCCCGGGCGCCCGGCACTCTGCCCGTCATCCTTCCCCGAGCGATGACCTCTCCGCCCACACAGACCACGCGCGAGATGGACTCGGCACTGGTCTCGGCCGCATCGAGGAAGACATTGCTGCCTATGTCTATATTGCCCATGGTGGAGTAGATGACGGAGTTGAAGCTGGCCACTGCCCCGCGGCCGGCCAGCGTTGCCGTGGGGAAGGTCTGAATGGTCTTGACCGGTTTTAGAAGGATGTAGTTGTTGGAGAGCGAGCCCCCCTCGGCAATGGTGATGCCGGTTCTGGGCCGCACCTCGACCTCTTTGCCCCAGCTATGCACCATGGTGAAACTCACCTTGGCATTCTTCTGAATATAGAACTCAGAGACGCCGATGTGCAGGCCCCTCTGCACGTGCGCCGGTGTGGTACAGCCGGTGATGACGTGCAGCTCTGAACCTTCTTCCGCAATGATGATATTGTGCACGCGCTGGTTGAGATCGCTGGACCCCAGATACAGGCAGCTCTTGACCGGAAATACGGTCTTCATGCCCTTCCTGGCGCGGATGAAGTAGCCCGCCGGCGGCGCTGCTGCAACGTCGGCCGTGTACTTGTCGGCATCCGCTGCCACCAGCTTAAACCAGTAATCCTGCAGGAAGTCGTACTTCTTCAGAGCGGAGGCCATATCCATGATCTCCACGCCCTCGTAGAGAGACTTGGCCATCACAGCCGTCTGGTCCATCTGCACAAAAGAGCCTGAAGATTCTCCGTCCAGCTTCACGCCCACATCCAGGGCCGCCTTCTTGACGACGCTGGGCAGATCTTCGGCATTGTCAAAGGTTTCCTGGGGTTTGGCCTCGGACTCATAGCTCTCCAGGTCCACATCTGTGCCGTATAAGGCCTTCTTGCCCTGTGCCTTTCTGGCCTTATCTTCTATACCGGACACGTGCATCCTACACACCCCTCATATCCGCTTTTCTTGATCTGCCCCAGGATTTCGCCGGGATTGCCGCTGCAGACGATCGATCCGCCCAGCATGACATGGGCTCGGTCCGCTTTCATATAATCCAGAATATGGCCGAAGTGGGTGATGATCACGCCGGACTTGGTCCTAATGCTCGGACGCTGATCCTTTTGGGTAAGCTGGTTGATGGCCTCGCCGATGAGCTTGATGTTCTCCAGGTCCACGCCGGAGTCCGGCTCATCCAGCATGACGAAATCAGGCCGCTGAGCCAGGAGCTGAACCATCTCGGAGCGCTTTACCTCGCCTCCCGAGAAGCCGCGATTGACATCTCTATCTGCAAAGGCCTCAAAGTCCATCTTTTTAAGAATGGCCATTGCATCCGCCTTGGGATTGATGATCTTGATGAGGTCTTTGAGCCGCAGGCCGCGAATAGCCGGAGGCCGCTGAAAAGCCATGCCTATGCCCAGGCGTGCTCTTTCGTCCATGGACATATGCGTGATATCTTCTCCCTTGAATACAATGCGCCCACCATCGATGGTATACCTGGGAATTCCAGCGATGACATTCAAGAGAGTTGTTTTGCCCGTTCCATTGGGCCCAAAGAGAACGTGGGTCTCGCCACGACTTATTCTAAGGTTGAAGTTCTTTAGAACCTGCTTACTGCCGATGCTGACCGACAGATCCTCAATCTCCAGCAGCCACATCACCTCCAATCACCAGATCAATCGATCGTAGGAATATAATATCTTTTGCCGAAAGCCTGGAATCCAGCATTGTCACCTGCATGAAAAGTACCATAATTTTTTTATACGATGGAACTCAGTATGAAACTAAAATCTTTGAATCTAAATGAATACGAAGGTGAGAAAAATGAAACTGAACAATAGGGTTATTCAATTCGTTTTTGCGATTCTTTCTGTGACCATAGTTTTTTTGGGAACAGCTATTGCTGTCGAGTACAATGGGTCTGCTCCAAGCGAAAATTTGGCACTGAAATCCTCAGTCATCAGTGCGAGCATGCTCAGTGCATCCGCCTTGGCACTACCATCCGCCGCCCCATCCAGTTACTGCTTCAATTGCTTGCCGTCACCAAGCCTGGTTTACAAAGGCAAAGAGGATTACATCGTCCGTGGCACTGCATATACCCGTTATAAGCTCGCTGTTGCCAATCGAGATGACTATCCCGCCAACCTCTTCAAGCCTGCTCCAGATCTGCCGCCCTGTGGGCTTAACAATAATTCTTCCCGGACCTGGGTAAGCATCTACAGTTTGGATGGAAGCTACATCTACGGTTTTTGCGCCCTTTCCAGCCCATCTGGTATGGACGGCCTATGGTTCGCAATTCTTAAAGGAAAGACACCGCCAAAGAGCGTCTACCTGACCCTGAACGACCGCAGATGCAAAATTGTCTTGAAGTCAAATCTGGTTAAGATAAGTTAGTCTGCCAGAAGCCCCTGGCGATGGCCGGATCTCTTTTTTTAACTCAAGATACTTCAATAGACATAGCTTGCATCGCCCGCTCCTCTACCTTATCGATTTTCCGGCAAAGCCTGGTATAGCTAAGCATAACTCTGCCCGCTGCCGTCTCTTTGCAGCCGAGCAGCTCGCACAGCTCCTTATCGTATTCCTCCAGATCGACCTTTCGCTTGCGAAGGTATTCATGCCCCCAGGGCCCGGCTACCAGATATTTGTTCAGTGGATCGGAGCTGCTCACAAAGTGTTCCAGCATGGCCCTGGCGGGATCCTCCAGCCGGTCGAAGGTCTTTTGCAGCGCCACCGCCTTCTTATGCTCGTCGGTCTTGCTGGCCAGGCGGGGTCGCCAGACGACAGCCTCCAGGGCCGCCACCAGGACGGCATCTAAATTGAGGCGAGCAAAGCGAATGAAGTTGCCAACCGATTTTGCATCCCGGGATTTCGCCGAGGACTGCACGTAGACAGAGATCTTGCCGATCTTCTCCGAAAACTCGCCCTGGCGCAGAGGCACGAGCGTGCTCTGCACCGCTTCGATGGCCTCTGCCAGCGAGATCTCTTGCTGGCCCGCCAGGCCGCCGTTCTCTTGCCCGCCCGTCCTCTCGTCTGCCATTTTTACTCCTACCACATGAGCCGGGGCAAGATCCTCTGCCCGGCCAAAAGGGCGCTGGCGTCCTCTGCCCGCCGGGTGACCTCAGCCCGGTCCCCGCAAATCAGCACCTCAGCCGGGCGGGGCTGGCCGTTGTACTGAGAGGCCATGGAAAAGCCATAGGCTCCGGCATCCAGGAATGCCAGCACGTCGCCGCGCTCCAGAGCTGGAAGCTGTCGGTCTTTGGCCAGAACATCCCCTGTCTCGCAGATGGGTCCCACCACGGTGTAGGTCTCCTCGGCAGACGCGCCGGCGCGGCTGGCCACCACGACATGGTGATAGGAGTCGTAAAGCATGGGCCGGGCCAGGACGTTGAAGCCGGCATCCACCGCCACGAAATTGACATGCGCCCTCTTGACCACGTTGACCGTTGTGAGCATGACCGTGGTATCAGCCACAATGCTGCGGCCCGGTTCCAGGATGAGCCTGGGGGCTATGCCCAAATCGCGGCTGCGGTCCTGGAAGATAGGCAGCACCGCTGCCGCCAGGTCGGCAGGCGTGGGCGCTGGCAGGTCGGGATGGTACTGGATGCCCAATCCCCCGCCTAGATCAATCCGCTGCACCTCGCCGCCCGCGGCAACGACCGCCGCAGCGATGTCCATCATCTTGCCCGCCGCCTCGGCGAAAGGCGTCGTGTCCAGGATTTGCGAGCCGATGTGGCAGTGCAGGCCCACTGGCTTGATGCCAGCCAGGCTCATGGCCCTCTGGTAGGTCTGTGCCACCTGCTCCGCCGGAATGCCGAACTTGGAGGAGCGAAGGCCGGTGGCGATCTTGGGATGAGTCTGGGGGGAGACATCGGGATTTACCCGGAAGAGGATCTCCGCTTCTTGCCCCATTTTCTGGGCGGTCTTTGCCAGATGCTCCAGCTCCTCGCGCGAGTCCACGGACATGCGCACGCCGGCCAAGATGGCCATCTCATGATCCTTCTCGCTCTTGGAGTTGCCGTTGTAGAGGATCATATCCCGAGGGATGCCGGCCATGCGCACAACGGTTAGCTCCCCCGCCGAAAATACATCCGCGCCCATGCCTTCCTGGGCGGCGATACGCAGCAATGTGAGGTTGCCGTTGGCCTTTACGGCGAAGTACTTGTCCGCGTGGGGAAAAGCGCGGTGGTAAGCGCGAATGTTCTCGCGCAGGCGTCTCTCGGAGGTGACGTAAAGAGGGGTGCCCTGCTGCTGGGCGAGAGCGAAGCAGTCCACGTCTTCCATGAAAAGATGATCGCTACGAGAGGTGAGATGAGATTTAGGTCCGAACATGATTTTAACAGATCTCAGAGGGATTACTAAATCGTTTCTATGCAGGAATTTATACAATCACTGTTTTGAGGGCCGCACGAGGGCAAGCATTGCAGACCTTCTTCAGAGGGATCTAAGCGAATATTCTCTGCATCCATGAAGAGCCTGGTCTTGAGCTTATAGTCGCCAAAAAAGCGTTCCTCTCCGGTCACATCCGGTCGTGTGCCATCCACTGACGCCAGATGGTATCGCAGATCTGCGATTCCCGTGGACCATATCTCCTGGCGGAAGCTGGTGTTCTTGGTGAACAGAAAATCCGCGTTCTTGAATCCACCAGATATTGTAGCAACCACCGATATATTGGTCCGGTTGAGGTTCAAGATAACGGAACGATCCAGGTAGTATCTTTTGCCGTAAAGGGAATTGCTTCCTACATAGTCCATATTATTGCCGGAGAACTCTTGATCATTGATTCCATCTCCTAAGTAGCCCATGGCTCGCCGGGCAGAGAGTTTTACCGGCCAGCGCTCCGTGTAATCGAAGTAGTAATTCAAATCATTGACTGGCTTTAATACCACATTCACCACATCATTAGTCGCAACAGAGACCAGGTCCACCTTTTCCTCGCCTCCGATTTCACCGGTTTTCGCACTTGTTCTCTCCTTGAGACAGATATTATTGATATTGATATCCAGAAAATGAGAGTGGTACCCTTTTATACTCCTTCCTTGAGCGGTTACAGCCATATCGGTTATACTGCCGTCCATATTATCCATATAGCTGAAGTTCAGGGTGGAGCTCTGGCGATCTGTGCTCCAGGTATCCACGCTTGCCGACCAGGATGCTGCCTGGATCATAGAAATGCTGCATATTATTGAATAGACCAATATCCAACGTACCGCCAGAGCCATCGCCTTGATCATGATGTTTTGATTTCATGATTGTTATGTCTTTCCCAACGTTAAAAAATTCGTGCAATTAAAAAAAAAAGGGAAGTAAATCCATGTATTTTGGGATTCACCTTCACTTTCAAGATATTGTGTTTTTCTTCGGTTGCACTAGAGCCGCGTCCTTTATGCCGCTGATCGAATTATGCCAATGTAGGCTCACGCTTTTGCCCAAAGAGCCTGTATACCAAGCTTTGCCATCCTTGTAGATATTGGCTCCAGTTGCGGACCACTTACCTGCAAGGCTCAATTTGGCAGCGGTCGAAGTGACTGAGTAGGAGTCATCCTTTAACGTGGCCGGGGCGCTGTTCTCACCCTGTTCGACCTTGGTAGACATCCATAGCCCACCCACTGCGCTCTGAGCCGAGTATTTTCTCTCGATATTGTTTCCTAGCACATCGAACTTCGAAGCGATAACCGAAGCACTACCAGTCTTAACGGTTGCGCTATCGATGGCATTTATCGTGCCTTCTGTGATGGATGCGGTGGATAGTGCGCTTCCTGCAAACTTGTTCTTGGTGAAATCGAATGCATAGAATGCACCGGACCATTTCTCAATAGCATCGCCCGTTGCCGTTATGTCCTGAGACGCAGTAGCCGTAAGCAATCCACTGCTCCAGGTTGCTTTCGAGTTTACGGTTGAAGTGAATGATGCTCCATTATCCACCCTTGCTCCGGAAGCGGCATTGAGTTCGCTGGTATAGAACTCGTTTGGATTTTCTGTAGGCCGAACTATGTATCCCTTTCCAGAGATGGCCTCCGTCAAGATGCTTCCAAATTGCTCTTCCGATTCAACCATTTGCGATGCAGTGGCACCGTTGACATTGCTCGTGAAGGATGATGTCGATGAGACGCTCGAACCATCAATCACATTGGCCCCTGAAGTCGCGTACTGGTAATAGTTTGGTCCATTCGCCAATACCGCAGATTTAGATTTTTTATCTAATGGCGTAGATATCGAAATTGTTGCAGATCCGCCCATGGCCAGGCTCCCCTGGGAATCGCTCACGGTCTGGGAGGAAGTAGCTGCAGCCAGAGTGCCCTTGGAAATGGTGCTGTACTTGGCATATGTGCCGCCCGGCAGTTCGCTTTTTGCAGCCATCACTTCGAGACTGTTGAGATGCGTCTCGGTTGTATCTTTCCTGGCATTCCCTGCCGACGATGTGCTCATGAAGTGTGCCGCGTCGAACTCGATCTGCTCCGAACCCTCCACGCTGCTGCTGGTAGCCTTGACGGTGTTGCTGGCTTCTAGGTAGCCATTGTTGATCAACGTGCGTCCTTGTGCCTGGTCACCCTCTTTGTTTTGAGAAATCCAGTTGATATCCGTATTTCCGTCTCCGATGACATCCTCAGACCCTTCAACTACCGTAGTGGTACTCTTGCCATTATTGCTGGCCACCAAAGTGCCGCTCTGGACATTGGCCCCCTGGCTCACAATAGCACCTTTCTTATTCTGCAGATCAAGACCAAAGCTGACAATGCTGCCTTCATCTTCAGGGTCGGCCCATCCGTTGACGCTTGAGCTGACCGAGGCGCTATCGGTTCGGGAGGATATGCGGTTGCTGCCCCACATGTTGGCATCCCTCGAATAGACTGAGACCCCGGCTTGATCCATCTTCTTGTCTGTGCCCACCCAGGTCATTGCGAACTCTGGGGTGGGATTGTAGCCCGGCGCGAAGACAGCCGGCAAAAAATCCACGTAAGCCGAGTAAGCACTCCAATCCGTGGATGCATCGACGGTGAAGGGCGTGGCCGACTGTTGGGACTGGAAATTAAAACCGCTATTGACAAGGGTGGCAGATCCTTCGATCTTATCTCCCCTCTTGTCGCTTGCCGTCCAGTCGGCATTAACTTCCTGGCCCACTGCCATGAAGCCGGATTGTCCATTTTCGGGTTGTCCTTGCTGCCATGCGTTTACGCTGTGCTGGCTCGCCCTGGCCACTTTAATTCCGCTCAAACCGGCCATGTATCCGTCCTGTGAATTAGCAGTGATCGACCCCCCAAGTGATTCTCCATCGCGGCTTTGGGCGCTCCAGTCTGTTTGGACACTGCTACCAGATCCAATTAGACAATCGAGGCCGGAAGCAGTTAGTGAGTTCGCTATTGCGTCGCTCGATATGCTGTTTATGTTGGCCGGATATTCCCCGTACGGCGATCCCGTTGCTCCGGTATGGCCGGAAGCTGTATCTCCGCCACTATTCCACGCCATCCAACCTAAATCCACCTGTTGACCTTCGAGAGTGCTCCCATAGATGCTGGAATATACATTTCCGCTCGAAGACTCTGCATTCGAACTTAGTTCCCGAATAGATCCAGAGATTACACTGCCGCCGGAATTAACATGATCGCCACGCAGATTATCTGCGCTTCCGCCGAAATAGATCCCCCCTCCATTGGCCAGGCTGATATACGAATTCCCACTAAAAATGCCCTGTGGGTTGTAGTAGGCGTTGTGATAACCCATGAATTCGGCCGGCGTGTCGGTTGCACCGTATACATCTATACCGCTGGTTGCCGCAAGACAGGGCGTACCCACCTCTCCGTTGGCAGCACGCCATCCTGAGGAGATGTATTCACCCAAGGCAAGTGATACGCCGAAATTAGTTCCCAGACTTCCGTCCGAGTTTGCAGCGGTGCTTCCCTGCGAACTCAGGAATACAGGTGGTTTCGGCTCGACAGGTGGTTTCGGCGTCACAAGGGGATCCGGTGGCATAGGCTGCTCATCTTCGCCTACTGTCTGCCCCGAAACGGCAACTGGAATCTCATTTGTTACAGTGATACCTGAGCCAATTCCGCCCATGGCGAAATCCGACTGGATATTCGAACCTACATTGGATTCTATACTGCTTCCCATAGCGCCGTCCACATAATTGTACGCCCCTGTAAATTGCGGACCCGCTTGGGCACTGCTGCCATACATTCCAATATTTCCATCCAATATGTTGGTCATGGCATAGGAGCTTTGTCCCGCACTATTTTTGCTGCCCGCCATGGCATCAATCACGGCCCCTGAAGCTCTGAAACCCATTCCAGTGCTGGCCATATCAGCGAAATCGTCATCATTCCTGAAAGCATTCGCCCAGAAACTGCTGGATGAGGAAGAAGTGTCCAGTAACCCTTGCGTCACCGTCACACCGGATGCAGCCTGAACATCATGGTTATTGGCATCGGGATCGCTGTCTGCATTAACGCCGGATCCGGCCACGATATTTGCCGCATTGGCGTTTGAAACGGTGTTGCTTACCTCGGCAAATGTTGCATCGGCATGAGCATTGGCCTCAGAAGCGCCAAGAGATGCCTGGGGCCCACCCAAAACGCCCTCCATTGTAACCCGCGTTTTCACTGAGTCCATTGCATTGAAGGCCGCTGCACCAAAGACAATCCTGTCACCAAAAGCGTTGTTTATGTTTCGGGAAACATCGGCAGTGGTGGTGCTCGCTGTGGCATAGCTGCTGAAAAAGCCCAGGCCGCCATTCTCTATTTGGACGGAACTATGCGCACTGTTACTCGCTCTGTCGGGTGTGACAGCAACAGCGTCATTCTTGCCGGTAACGCCGGAGTTCGAAACGCCATTGAAGATGTTCTGGTAAGCATTTGCCGAATTCGTGTTTGCTTTAGCCGAGCCACTATCGCCTGGCTTGCTGTTGTACCCATCGTTTGTGGCTGCCTCGACGGGAGGCAGAGTGCTGCTTAGGCTTCCAGCCTGAATATTCTCACCTGAAGCCGAAGCGAACTGCTGATAAGCTAGGGCATAAGGTGAATCTAGGAATGAATCTAGGAATCCACCGCTCTGTGCCCAGGCAACGTAATCCGTTACGGAGCCATGGTCGATCACGGTGTTGACCCCGGCGAATGGGCCTGCGAAGCTTGAAGCACTTGCCCCTGCCTCGATCTTATCGGCGTAGGAAACACTGAATCCAACCTCCGCGTAAGCAGATTCAAAGCCGTTGCCAGGGCTGGTAAGGAAGTCAAGATGCCAATCGCCTGGATTGGTAATCTTGTAGTAGGCAGTAGCCGTATCTCCATTAGCGCTGGTGGCTGTAATAGAGTTTTCAGCACTGGTCCCCGTTCCATCAACGGTTTGCGAAAGGCCCACTCCACCGCCGAAGGTTGCAGTATTGGTTCCTTTCAGAGTATCTTCTTGATCTGCGCTATACGTTGCAGAAGAGCTGACGCAAGCTCCTCCATCGCATGCACTGAAACTGGTCGGTAGCTCGCCTTGTCCCATGGGCAAGGCCAGAAGCAACAGCGCCAGCGTCAACATGCGCACTATACGCCTATTCATAGACTTATGCCTCCCTAACATTTTATTTCATTGATATCTGTTTGATTGATCTTGCTACCTAATTATTTCAATCGCTCGCATATCTAAACCCAGCATAGCTTAACTATCCGATCTCTTAAAAAGGTTTTCATGTTCTCACAATATATTTCTGAGTGTAGCTAAATTGATCACAGCAACTCTATCAAAATTATCGTCCATAACGTCCACATAGCTAACCTGAACAGCAATGTCATAGGCGTTGCCCACATTGGCTGGATCTCCCGCGACCCAACCGCAGACGCGCAGCTTAAGGGCCGACACGCCGAGTACGGCAGATCGGTCGAGGACCTGACCGGTGTCTTCTCCATCGAGAAGTTCATCCAGCTCTGGGGCAACTCCACTTGCGGAGCCATCAGCGTTGATTGGCTGCCGTGCGTGTAATGGGAAGATATCTGATTCTCGGGACGACATCTGAGTACTTAGCTGGCCAAAAAGGAGGAGGGAGTGGCCTGGAAGGCAGCCCCCGATTGTGCCGGCAAGCCGGTAGCGTCTTCAGACGGTAATGGTGCAGAGTCCTGAAGCCGAGGATCATCGAAAGAGGATATTGTGGATCAGGGCATGAAGCGACGTAAATCGAGCCATAATCTCTTTAGCCTGGACCGAAACTCTTTTATTCGGCAATTGCCGTATAAAGGTCATGGCAAAGGTCGATGAGAGCCCGATTCTGAAGGTATTGGACTTCCTGATAGACAACGAGTCCTTTGATTGCTCGAAAACCGACATAGAAAAGGGCACAGGGCTGAGCAAGGCTACCCTATTAAAGGCATGGCCCAAGCTGGAAGCCTTAGATCTTATCACGGTCACCAGAACTGTAGGCCAGGCCAAGATGTACAAACTGAACAAGCAGAACCCTGTCTTTAATAGGCTCATGGTGCTGAATGATGCAATTTCTGAGTATTTTGATATGAAGCATTGCAGCTCAGAGGACTGCCCATCCAATGTGCTCTCGGACATTGCAGACCAGGCCAGGATTTGATCACGGCCATAGTCGAGACGAGGACGATACTCTCAACGAAAAGAAAGACAAGCCCGACGAGCTGATGGACTAATGAGAGCTGATCAATCGCCAAGGCGATGGCCTTATCGCCGCGTTTGCTTTCCAGGTCATTTTTTTCGCCATACCCCGATGCTTGCATCGGGGTGTGCCGCCGCCGTTTGACTGGTATCCATCTCAAAGCAAGTTACTTTGCCATGCCATAAAATCTTCATTAAATCGGCTCTATCGATATCGTTTATAGGCTATAAGTCCGGGCCTCGGAAAAGACCGTCTGCATTCAAGCAAATGATTATGCCAAAAAAAGTAATGAGTGCAGAAAATATCTAGCGATTATAAAGTAGTATATCCCGCATTGGCAACGTTATTGGTCTCATCAGCCTCGTCTACCTGATTCAAGTAGTCCGCAGTAACACGGTACTTATAGCTCTCGCCCATTGGTACCTGGTGATTGAAGGATAAAGTTTTTCTATTTTTGATTACGGCTGATGCCAAATCGTAGTCCAGGGTTGTCACGCCGCCACTGCCTAATAGGTTATAGCTCCTCGTTGGGTCGTTAGTCCACTCCACCTTTACCTTGAAGGGTCCAGTAGCCGTATTTCTTACGGGGTTCACTACAGTCACATTGATCTGTACATTATGCCCGGCAGGAACCACGTTGATTCTATTGATTTTTAGATCGCTGATTATGACATCCGGCTTTATCTTCACGGCATCCGGAGAATCTGGGACCTTTGCAGCTTCAACCAGTACTGCGGAAGTCATGACCATTGCTAGACATACCGCTAAATGCAGGAAGTTTAACCATTTCATGACAAACACCTCACGTTTTTATTAAATGCTATGGTTATTCAATGCATTTAATTTGATCGCTCATGCTGAAATTTGGGGTCTGCAGGAAATAAAATACCCAAATTTTGGCCGGCATGGCCAGAAATCGCCATCATCAAAGGAGGTGATTTCAGACATGCCGATGGAGTTCTTGTGGATAGGACCTCCTCTCATCGGGATCTCGCGCGAAGCCGCGTTGGGGGCGAAGAAGGCAACCGGGATAGCTATGCAAATAGTGTCTGCACAGTGTTCTCGTTTCAAAAAGCAGCATCCCCCCCTCACAAAATCCTTTCCTTCACCCTTACCACCTCAATTCCCGCCTGCTGCAAAAAATCCAGCGCCGTTTGATCCGGATAGCTCTGCAAGTAGACCACCTTCTTCACCCGGACATTGATCATCATCTTGGCGCAGAGGATGCAGGGCTGGTGGGTGCAGTAAAGGGTTGCCCCCTCAATGCTGATGCCGTGCAGCGCCGCCTGAATTATGGCGTTTTGCTCCGCATGCACCGCCCGGCATAGCTCGTGGTGCGTGCCTGAGGCCACGCCCTGCCGGGCACAACCGACCACATCGCAGTGCTCCAGGCCAGAGGGTGCGCCATTGTAGCCCGTAGTTAGAATGCGCTTGTTCCTCACAAAGAGCGCACCCACCTGATTACGCAGGCAGGTGGAGCGTTTGGCCACCACCGAGGCTATCTCCATGAAGTAATCGTCTGAGGAAGGACGCTCGATGGATTTCATTATGAATTCCAACGGCCTTTAGCTTAAAAACATCTCGCCGATCAGGGCAAGATTAATATTAGTTTCCCTACGCGATTAAAGGCCATGTCTATTCATTGGGCTGACGTCATCGCCGAGAAGCTCGAAAAGAGCGGCCCGCACACATTCGCCACGGGCATAACCCCCTCCGGGCCGGTTCATATCGGAAACATGCGCGAGGTCATGACGGCAGAGGCCGTCTACCGCGCTCTTCTGGACCGGGGTGTAGAGGCTAAGCTCATCTACATCGCCGACACCTACGACCGCCTGCGCAGGCTCTATCCCTTCCTGCCGGAGAGCTTCACCGAGCACATCGGAAAACCCCTCTCCGATATTCCCTGCCCCCTGGGATGCTGTGCCAGCTACGCCGACCATTTTCTTAACCCCTTCTTGAAAAGCATGGAGCGGCTGGGCATCAAGCCAGAGGTCTACCGCGCCGATGTGCTCTACAAAGAGGGCAAGTACAATGAGGCCATCAAGACCGCGCTGCGGCGCAAGGACGACATCGCCCGCATCCTCAAAGAGGTCTCGGGGCGCGATGTTCCGGCGGGCTGGAGCCCCTTTGATGCCATCTGCCCGGCCTGCGGGCGGACCAACACCACTCACGTCACAGGCTTTGATCTGGAGAGGGAGACGGTGGACTACGAGTGCTCCTGCGGCTCGCAGGGCACCGTATCCATGAGCGGCGGAGGAAAGCTGGTCTGGCGGGTGGACTGGCCGGCCCGCTGGCCCATTTTTAATGTTACTGTGGAGCCCTTCGGCAAGGACCACGCCACATCGGGCGGCTCCTACGACACCGGCAAGCGCATCAGCGAAGAGATCTACGGCTATCCCGCTCCCTTCCCCATGGTCTACGAGTGGATTCACCTCAAGGGGGTGGGCGCCATGCACAGCTCCACAGGAATTGTGGTCACCATTCAGGAGATGCTGGACGTGGTGCCCCCCGAGGTCCTGCGCTACCTGATCATCAGGAACAAGCCCGAGAAGCACATCGAGTTTGATCCAGGACTGCCGCTCCTCTCCCTGGTGGACGAGTACGACCAGCGAAAGGGTGATGAGAGGGCCATTGAGCTATCCAATATCAGTAAGAGCGGGCCCTTCGAGATTCCCTTCCGCCACATGGTCACGGCGGTGCAGATCGCGCGGGGCGACGAGGACGGTCTCTTCGTGGCCCTGAAAAGATCCGGCTACGATGTCTTAACCCGTCGCGAGGAGATCTTAGGCCGGGCCAGAAATGTGCAGACCTGGCTGGACAAATATGCGCCGGCTTACGTCAAGTTCCAGGTGCAAGAGACGCTTCCCGCCGCAGTCAAGAACCTCACTCCCCAGGAAAGGAAGAGCCTGGGCATCTTGGCCGGGCAGGTAGAGGAGAAAACGGCGGCCGAGATTCACGAACTGGTCTATGCCGTGGCCAAGGAGCAGGGCCTCGACTCCAAGAAGTTCTTCCAGGCCATCTATCTGACTTTCCTGGGCGACCGGCAGGGCCCCAAGGTGGGCTGGTTTTTGGCCAGTCTGGAGAGAGGCTTTGTAAAAGCCAGACTGAAGGAAGCATCAGCCGTTTAGATATGAAAGTTCTTTGTGCCTTTGTGTCTTTGTGGTTAGGTGCAGCTTGCTGTTCACCACAAAGGCACAAAGACACAAAGGCATCGGGGCAAATGTTATGGAGCACAAGATCTACCTATCCGGCCCCCTCTTCTCGCGGGGCGAGATCGCCTGGGGGGAACGTGTCAAGAGATTCTTAGAGGACAGGCTGGAGGGCGTTCGAATAATCTGGCCCCATGAGATCGTCCCAAGCTCATCGAAGCCGGCAGAGATCTTCCTGGCCAATTTGCAGGCCTTAAACGAATGTGATATCATGGTGGCCATGCTGGACGGCTCTTCGGTGGACGACGGCACCGCCTGGGAGATGGGCTACTTCTTCATGCAGGGCAAAAAAATCCAGGGGATAAGAACGGACTTTCGCCGCGCCGGAGAAACGGATAATTCTCGGGTCAATCTCATGATAGAGTGCTCCTGCCAGGGCATAGCCTCAGGCCTGGAAGAGCTGGCAATGGATCTGAAGAGGCTCCTCGATTGATCACGCCCGTCTTTGACGCGCCCCTTCTCCTGGTGGAGGGAGAAGAGCGCGTCCTGGTGGCCGCCGATCTTCACCTGGGTCTGGAGTATGAACTGTGGCGGGGCGGCGTCTCTATTCCCAGCCAGACCGAAAAGATCCTGGCTGCACTACAAGGCTTTTTAGCCGAGATAAAACCGGACAGGCTCCTACTATTAGGGGACATAAAGCACAACGTTCCCAGGACGAGCTGGCAGGAGAAGAGGGAGATCCCCGAATTCTTGCGCCGGCTTTCTGCCCAGGTTTTGGTGGAGATTGTGCCGGGAAATCATGACAGCAACCTTGCCGACATGGCTCCTCAGGGCGCGCGGGTGCGTCCGTCCTCCGGTTTTGTGCTGGACAATGTGGGCTATTTCCACGGTCATACCTGGCCGGATGAAAAGGTTATGCGCGCAAAAGCCCTGGTGGCGGGGCACCTGCATCCGGCAGTAAGGCTCCCAGACCCTTTAGGCCATTCACCTTCCCGCCCCGTTTGGGCAAAAACGCGACTGGTGAGTCGCGCGGTGCAAGAGCATTACGGTTTTGTCAGGGATAGTGAGATCATCATCGCCCCCGCCTTCAACATTCTTTGCGGTGGACTGCCCCTCAATGAGCCGGTCGAGGAAATGCGCGGGCCGCTCCTGGCCATGGCCAACTGGGAGGGGGCACGCCTCTATCTGCTGGACGGAACCAACCTTGGCACCATGGCGGAGATAAAAGCGTTACAAAGAAAGCCATAAGAATTATTACCGATGCTATTCTTACAAGAGAGGGGATTAAGAAGTGAATGATAAAGAGAGGCTTTTAGAATTGCTCAAGGACAAATCCCTTGAGGTGAGGCCGGTCACCCTGTCCTCAGGCAAAATCAGCGATTATTATATGGACTGCAAGCGCGTTACCTTAAGTGCGGAAGGGGCCTACCTCACCGGCAAGCTGATGCTGGAGATGATCCGGCCAGAGGTATCCGCTGTGGCCGGTCTCACCCTGGGTGCGGACCCCATTGTATCATCCATCTCGGTTGTAAGCCATATGCAAAAGAGAGGCCTGGCGGGCCTGATTGTGCGAAAAGAGCCCAAAAAGCACGGCACCATGAGCTATGTGGAGGGGCCGACTCTGCAAAAAGGAGCGAATGTCGCTATGGTGGAAGACGTGGTCACCTCGGGAGCATCCCTTCTTAGAGCCATTCATCGCATTGAGGCCGCAGGCTATCGACCTGTGCAAATACTGACCATACTGGACCGCCAGGAAGGCGGAAGAGAAGCTATCGAAGGACGGGGTTTTAGGCTGCAAGCGCTTTTTACTCGCGATGATTTGGATATAGATAAACGAAAATTATACTAAACAGGATTTGTTTCCCCCTCCAGGGGGCCGTTCTCCCTGGTCAGGGGCATTTTCAGGAAATCCGCGGTCTCCCGTTCCGTTATTGTCGGGGTTATTGTCGGGCCTTGCATCACCCGGCGATACTCCGCCGGGCGGGTTATCGCCTGGTGGCATTGTGAAGGGATCCGTACCCCTCGGATTTGAGCCATCCGGCCCTGCACCGGGTGTTTGCTCTTCGGGCTTGGACTCGGGCACAACTAAATCGGTGGCCGTAAACGGCGCTTCCAGTCGAAGATTGCGCATGGTCCCGTCTTCCGCGTAGGTGATATCAGAAACGATCCAGTAGGTCCCGCTCTGCTCTGCGGTGAGTGGGTAGCTGATCTGCTGCATGACGCCAGGGTACAGCTGTGTGCTCTGTCCGCCCCCGTTCGCGACGACTCCAGAAGGAAGAACGGGCGTGACCACTGCCTGTGTAGGAGTCTGTCCATTGTAGGTCAGCGATACGGTTACAGTTACAATCTGTCCTACTTCTGCCGATGGTATTGGATTCGGATAGGCCGTCAGATCTGCCGCCGCCTGCCCTAATAATAGCCCCACCCCAATGAGCAGAAGAATGTGCCCCAATCCCAAATGCTTCATTGGATCTCTATTGTTCTGCCTGCGAGATTTAAAGATACCTGTCATACGAGATTGATATGAGATATATTCGATGACTTGATACTCATTTCGCTCATTTTGCCGGTACCTTGCACCTTTCTATACATAAAATACTTATTTGGTTTGGTGATATTATCCTCTGATGGACGTCTCTTTCTCTGCCTGGCGGCATTCGCGAGAAGAGAGCTTGCTGCTCAAAGGAGATAGCTTCTCCTTTCTCTTCGATAGGCGCTACACCAATCGGCTCAACCGAATGAGTCGTGTTTTCTTCGAAGCCTATGTTGTGGCTACCAAAGAACTGGCCGCGCAGGAGGACCGCTTCCCCAGCCTTAGCGAGATAGACGCCAAGATGGAAAGCGGGGCCGTTTACGCTTTCAAGGATCGTTTGATGAAGAATACCGAGTTCTTCGAAGAGGTCAAGATCTCCGGTGTCTCCTACCTGGTTCCGCGCGCACTCAAGTTCGTGGATGTTAGCGGTACATATACCGATTTAGTCTTGAACATCGAGGAGGGCATCGTGGTGCTGCCTACGCGAAGGAAGACCCCCCCGCTCCCGGATAGCCCCATGCCGATAGAAGAGGATGAGCCGGAGCCAAAGACATCCCGCGGAGATGAGACCGCAATTAATGCGCCCAACATTGGCAAAGATCAGGATGCCGAAGCAAAATTGCCGTCTTATCCCCTGCACACACCAGAGGCCTTTGAGGAGATCTCCCCGGCAACGGATACATTAGAGGCGGCATCTACCAGCGAGCCGGCCGAAAAAATAGTAATAGCGGCTTCTATCCCGACAAAAGAGCCGGAAAAGCTTCCACTGACCAAGAAGAAGATGGCAATGCCGCCAAAAAAGATCACCTTGCTTGGCGCGGCCATCTTGCTGGCTATTTTTGCCGTTGTATCCTTCTATGGCCCAACGCTGGTACAGGCACCGGTACAGCCGACGTTCCTGGTCTTGTATTCCGCATACCTTTCCAATTCCAGCAACGAAAGCTATCTGGGCCTGAACATCTCCAACCCAGAGGGAATGACCAATGATATGGAGATGGCTCTGCCCCAGAATATCGACCAGAGCATCAGTGCCAGAGGCGGAATTGTTACCATCTCCCATGGAGAGAATACGCTGGTGCGAATGAACTCCACGGGAGACGCCAGCGTGAAGATATATCTGCAGGGCAACTGGACAACAATACCTGTCGGCCTCAGCTTTTATGCGCCGGAAGGCTTCGACACCAACCTGCTGGTTCACGGACTGGCATCGACTGTCACACGCAAGAATGAGACATCGGTCTTGACGTTCAACCTGACAGGAAAAGAGGTAAGCTTTGAGCAGAGCTACACCCGAAAAAATTAGACTGGCGGTAATCGCCAAGAAAAAGGACGCTGATGCGGCTCTAAAAAGGGTGGTCTCTCTTGGAGTTTTTGATAAGAGCCGCAAGGTAATAAAGAGACAAAGCCATGTAGAGATCCCGGTCATCAGATCCGTCTCCGGCTGCGAGCTCGTTTTGCAAGAGGATCCCGCCTTCTACAATAAAAAGCCGGATCTCTTCCATGCCTTGCAAGGAAAGATTCCCGAAGAATATATCCATCTTATTCCGCGCGGCTGGTTCTTACTGGGTGAGGTAATAGTAGTCAAGATTCATCCCGACCTGACGGCGTTTGAGCACCATATCGGCCAGGCACTTTTAGACTTTTATCCTCGCTGCTGCACGGTCTTAGCTGACGAGGGCATCTTTGGCCCCTTTCGCGAGCCCGTACGAAGAGTTATCGTCGGCAACAAGACCCAGACGGTGCACAAAGAAAATAAAGTGATCTTCAATCTGGATGCAAGCCTGGTGATGTTCTCGCCCGGGAACCTTATGGAGCGCATAAGAATGAGCCGCTTTGGCAAAGGCGAGTATGTGGTGGACATGTTTGCTGGAATTGGCTACTTCACTCTTCCCATGGCCGTTCATTCCCGGCCTAGGAAGATCGTGGCCATTGAGCTGAATCCCAACGCCTACCATTATCTCTGCCAGAATATTCGGCAAAACCATGTAGGAGAGATCGTAGAGCCGGTCTTAGGTGACTGCGCACAGGTCACTCCGCATGCAGTTGCCGACAGAGTAGTGATGGGCATGGTCCAGGTAACCGACCAATACCTGCAAAAAGGCATTTCCGCTCTGAGGCCGGGAGGCATACTGCATTATCATCAGACCATTGCCGCCAGCATGTATCCGGCCGCAGCCATTAGAGATGTGACAGAGGCGGCGGCAGCTTTGGGCCGCCGTGCCGAGATCCAGAACTGTGTGATGGTCAAAAAGTACTCACCCGGAGTAGTTCATGCCGTGATCGATGCCCGAATCGATAGGGATTTTTAGCAGGAGATCTTATTTGTAGCTATGATTGTAACATGGCTGGGACACTCCTGCTTTTTTTTAAAGAGCGAAGACGGTCTTTCTCTGCTCCTGGATCCGTTTCATGAGAGCGATGTAGGCTATGCCATGCCGATAACTGAAGCGGACATTGTAATTATAAGCCACGACCATCTGGATCACAATAATGTCGATGCCGCTGGAAGCGATCCGGATGTGATCTTCGGCCCCGGCTATTACATCAGCATGGAAATGGAGATCACGGGCATAAAGTCGTATCATGACAAAGAGAGAGGAAAGCTGCGAGGCGAGAACACTATCTTCTGCTTCGCGTTAGACGGTATAAGAGTCTGTCACCTGGGAGATTTGGGGCATACTTTGAGCCGGGCCCAGGTAGAGGCCATAGGCCCGGTGGATCTGCTCTTTCTGCCTGTGGGCGGGAGATATACCATCGATGCCATGGGCGCGAACAAGGTGATGAAACAACTGCATCCGGTGGTGACGATACCCATGCACTATCGGACTGGGGCCTTGGGTTTTGAGCTTGAGCCTGTGGACGATTTTCTTAAAGGCAGAGAATCTGTAAAGCCGCAAGAAAACCTGCAACTGGCCAAAGAGGATCTGTCCGGTGAAGGCAAGGTGGTGCTCCTTAGCTGCCCTGGGGCCGAAAGGGTGCCTAGCCAATCGATAGATTAATAACTACCTGCTGCAAGGGTAGAAGCGAAGCCCGGTAGTGTAGCGGTCAATCACAGGAGGCTCTGGACCTCCCCACCCAGGTTCGAATCCCGGCCGGGCTACTATCTTTTCTGTATCGAATTGCTTTTCAGGGTTCGAGGTGATCTCTCTTCAGCTCGTCTATTGCATCAGGCGAAAGACGGATTTCTGCTAATTGAATGGCACCCATGGAAGAGATCATCCTGGTCATCAGATCCGAGATGGAGCGTCCAAGATCCTCATCTTTGCTGGATAGAGCCATGGACAGGGCACATCCCAGGTTATAGGCGGTCCAACTGGCATAAGTGAAATGGACCATAAGATCCTCCATTCCTCCTTCAATCCAGGGGCCCTCAGAGTCAGGCCCGATCACCCTCGATCTGATACTCTTGAAGCTCTGGATTTTTGCCTCAAACTGAACCAAGCCATCTATCATAAATACACATCCTGGCGACTTTCAGAGTCTTGTACCGCTTTAGGCTCTTTTTGCCCTGACAACAATGACTATCCACTAGCATCCTCGTTCCCATTAATGATTGCTTTGCCATGCATGCCCGAAAACTAGATATATCTATAACGAATATAGTATTAGTTGTCGCGTAGTGTTCCAAAAGGACAAGTTCCATAGGCCGGTTAAGTCTGTCCGACCAATCATTCTGGCGCAGGATGATAGATTTCATCCTCCATCTTAGCTCGGATCGATCAATAATCCGGGGTCGGAAGGCGCCGCGCAAATTTCGGCGTAGGTCTTCGGCAGCGGCGAAAATCGCCTTTTCAGGCGCAATGCAAAGATCGCCATGGATCATTATAAGGGAAAAACGCGGCGCAGGAATGTGTGGAGAAAAAGGCTAGAGCCAGGCCCCCCATCGACCGATGACCGGGTCCCCTTAAAACGGGCGCTGTGCTAAAATTCCAGTGCTGCCTGGCCAAAAACTCACGCATTGGCTTTAGGCGAGATGAGACGACCGCAATTTAGCGGTTCTGTCCCTCTGAGGAGGGCGCTGTGGATCAGCGTTCTTCTCGTCTTCTTTTCACCTGCAATTTTCGATTTTCGAGCATATTACTAATATCGTTAGCCACTGAAAAATCGCGACGAGCCAAAAAATTTATATCCCACCACTATCATAAGGTTAGTATAGAGAAGTAATCGTAAGGTGAGTTAAATGTGGGACAAGAGATATCCATCAATATTCGACATATTCGAGAGCTTCGCCAAAGGCTTTCCCTTTGAGAAGAAGGAAAAGTTCGAAGAGGACTGGTTCAAAGAACCCTTTGAGGACATGATCAAGAGGTTCGAGGAGAATATGCCCGCCGAGTTCAAGACCTTTGTGCGCGAAGATGATACACCCGGAGGCGTATCTCGGCGATACGGCCCCTTCGTCTACGGCTTCAGCTATACGGCAGAGCCGGGGAAGGAACCAGTCTTCAGTGAGTTTGGCAACATCAAGCCATCCCACCGGGGCATCGAGCCCAGCTCGGGCCGTGAGCCACTGGTTGATGTCATGAACGAGAAGGAGAGGTTCAGGATCTATGTGGAGCTGCCCGGCGTGGACAAAGACAAGGTAAGATTGGACGTGGCCGAGGACAGTGTAGAGATCAAGACCGATGACGATAAAAATTTCTACAAGATGATCTATCTCGACTCCGCCATCGACACGGACAGCGCCAAAGCCTCCTACAAGAATGGCGTCTTGACACTGGAGCTGGACAAGAAAGAGAAGAGAAAGGGAAAAGAGGTCAAAATTGAGTGAGAAGGGGGGGCGAGATGGATAAAGCCGGCCCATTGACCAAACCATTATTTTTAGATTTTTTGCGACCGGATTTCATGGCAAAATCCGTTTTTTTGATGGGCATCGAAGGATTGCGCATAATTATCCAATCATCGCCCCAAGCTATTACTCAAAAAAGTGCTCATTAGAGATATATTTTCCCAAATATTGCCTACAAGTTGCCAATATGGCATTCATATGATTTAAATAAGATTTTTGGACCTCATAAAACGCCAATGTGAAAAATAGCTACTTAAATGCAGACTGCCCAGGTATGCTGCATGCAAAAGGTGAGCGGCGTTTTGGGGCAGAGCCGGGAGGATGGATATGAAGACACAAACTGCATACTATCCGGCCTGAAGGAGTTGATGCACAACAAGTACGGCGACATAATTCTTCTTTGCAGCGTTACCGTAGCCTTCGGGATGCTATTGGCGGTCTCGGCAATCGGCTGAGGCACTGCCTCAAGTAAATATACATATCACATAACAAAGATTAAATCACCCTCCGTGCTCTAAAACCATAAAGAGGATTGGCATGGACAAGAATGAGTTGGTAAACGAACTCGCCAGAAGGCGCGGCTTTCTCTGGCCCGCCTTTGAGCTTTATGGCGGAGCCGCGGGTTTTTACGATTACGGCCCACTGGGCGCGCCCCTCAAAAGGCGCATTGAAGACATCTGGCGGCAGTACTTCGTCATCGCGGAGGGATTTGCAGAGATCGAGTCGCCCACCATCGGCGTGGAGGGGATCTACCAGGCCTCCGGCCACTTGAGCGGCTTTTCCGATCCACTTACCAGTTGCAAGGAGTGCAAAGAGGTCTACCGGGCTGATCACCTCATCAAGCACATTATCGAGGTGCCCGATGCGCTCAGCAACGATGAGATCTACAAATGCATTCAGGAAAATGAGATTGGCTGCCCGGAGTGCGGAGGAGAGCTTTCCTCGGTATACGAGTTCAATCTCATGTTCAAGACAGTGATCGGTCCAGGCAACAAGATGACCGGCTATCTGCGACCGGAGACGGCGCAGGGCATGTTCATCAACTTCCCCCGGCTCCTGCGCTACTTCCGCGATTCTCTGCCCTTTGCCGCGGTGCAGATAGGTAAGTCCTTTCGAAATGAGATCTCACCACGCCAGGGAGTGATCAGGCTGCGGGAGTTCACTCAGGCCGAAGCGGAGATATTCATAGATCCACGGGATAAGAGCCACCCCCGCTTCGCCGAGGTCGCGGACCTCAAGATGAAGTTCTACTCCCAGGCGGCGCAGGAGAGGGGCGAAGCAGAGGAGATGACCTTTGGCGAGGCTGTGGAGAAGGCAATTGTGGCTCATCAGGCCCTGGCCTACTACGTGGCCCGCACCTATCAATTCCTTCTGGCTGTAGGCGTAGCCCCGGACAAGCTGCGTTTTCGCCAGCACAAAGTCGATGAGATGGCTCACTATGCCGCAGACTGCTGGGACGCAGAGGTCTTTTTGGACCGGCTGGGCTGGATTGAGATCGTGGGCGTGGCGGACAGAACAGACTTTGACTTGAAAGCTCACGCCGAGGCTAGCAAAGTCAACTTAAGCGTCTTCATGCACTACGATCAGCCCGTGAAACGCAGTAAGATGGTCGTCAAGCCAAACTTCAAGGCCCTGGGACCCAGGTTCAAGGCCAAGGCCAAGGCAGTTGGCGAAGCCCTCAAGGCCCTTTCTGCTGAGGAGCTGGCAGCGAGCAAAGGTGATATGATCCATCTGACGATAGAGGGAGAGACAATTGAGATCGAGCCCGCTCTCGTCTCCTTTGAGAGCGTGGTGGAAGAGATTCGTGGGGAAGAGGTCGTACCGCACGTCATTGAGCCATCCTTCGGCATTGACAGGATAATTTACACCGTCCTGGACCACTCTTTCTACGCGGACGAGGTAGACGGCGAGACGCGCGCCGTGCTCAGATTCCTGCCGGCCGTCGCCCCCATTGAGGTGGCCGTTCTACCTTTGATGGACCGAAAGGAGCTGTCGGATCCGGCCAAGGCCATTTTGCAGGAGCTACGAACACGCGGCATGCGCGTGGACTACGACACATCCGGATCGATCGGGCGACGATATAGGCGCAACGATGAGATAGGCACACCCTTCGCGGTCACTGTAGATTATGATACTCTCGAGCAGGGCATGGTTACCATTCGAGACCGCGACAGCATGGAGCAGGTCAAAGTCCCGCGCTGGCAAATTGCAGACAAGCTAACTGCAATGCTTAGCGGCCTCCTCAAGTTCCAGGATGCAGGAGATCTGGTTCTGCCCTCCAAGAAGGAGTAAGCGGGGAGACGGATCGTGCCGGAAATGGCCTTAGAGTGGCGCGCCAAGTTGGTCAAAGAGATACGCAGAAAGGCCATTCACCTCACCGGCCTGTCTGTTCCCTTCGGCCTCATCTTCCTGGGCCGTACGGTTACGGCGGTGGCAATCGCTCTGGCAATGGCTGCATCTTTGCTGCTGGAGGCGGCGCGGCTCAAGGGAAAGATCCGGCTGCCAGAGATACGCGAAAACGAAGAGACAAAGATTGCCAGCTACATTTATTACATGGCGGGCAGCCTTCTCTCTGTGCTGCTCTTCTCGCCAAAGGTCGCTGTTACCGCCATGCTTTTTCTCATTCTGGGAGATACGGTAAGCGGCCTTGCCGGCTCCATTTTGAAAAACTGCGATGTGCGAGGCGCGGCTGCTCCCGTGGGGAGAGGGCGCATCAAGCCCCTGCCCGTTGTGGCCGCCATGTTCACCGCCTGTCTTTTTATCGGCTACCTCACCTCCGGCTTTTCCGGCCTTTCTTTTCCCATTTACCTGGCGGGAGCGGCAGCGGCTACCTTCGCAGACGGCGTGGCGATTATCATCGGAAAGAGAAGCCTGGACGACAACTTCTCCATACCGATATTCTCAGGCGCACTCATGAGTGTTGTCGCTCTAATTCTTGATTCATCGCTGCTTTAAGATGGATTGCTGTTTTGTTTCAAGTCTTTGTGGTGAGGGTAATAGTATCCGATTTTGGACGGCTAAGAAAAGGTTTTTTAAAGTATGCCATTGTATCATTTCACGCTCACAAGCGGCAATTGCTGCTTGTTAAGGGAATTAGGAGGAAATGGAATGGATATTATTCTGATCGGTCCACCGGGATCCGGCAAGGGCACACAAGCCAAGATGATCGTAGAAAAATACAATGTTAAGCATGTCTCCACGGGAGACATACTGCGAGAGAACGTTCGCAATGGAACTCCTCTGGGCATTGAGGCCAAGAAGTTCATGGAATCCGGCAAACTGGTTCCTGACACTCTTCTCATTGATATCATCAAGGATCGCCTGGCCAAGCCTGACGTCAAGGGCGGCTGGATGCTGGACGGCTTCCCCCGGACCATGCCCCAGGCAGAGGCACTGGACAAGATACTTCCCAATCTAGGCCAGAAGATCGATGTGGTTCTGAACATCGATGTTCCCGATGCAGAGCTGGTCAAGCGCGTCACAGGCAGAAGGATGTGCAAGTGCGGAGCCACTTACCACGTTACGTTCAATAAGCCCAAGGTGGAAGGAAAGTGCGATGCCTGCGGCGGCGACCTGTACCAGAGGGCCGACGACACTGAAGAGACAGTCAAGGAGAGACTGACTGCCTACCACGCCCAGACACAGCCGCTCATCGACTACTACAACAAGAGGGGCATCGTCGCCACCGTTCTTGGTGTGGGCGATATCAAGACCATCTTCGGCGAGGTAGTCAAGGCTCTGGATAAGATTTAGAGAACCTCTTCATAACTATTTTTTAAGAATTTTATGGGGCAATCCAATACTAAAGATCATGAATTACCTTGACCCTCAGCTTTGAGAAGTCATCTTTGATCTCAACCAGGAAGCCCATGCCGGCAAAGATTTCCTCCAGCTCAATGCGCACGAATTTCTTGGGCGCATCCGAGCCGAAGATGAGGGTGAACTCATTCTTGCCGGTCTTGCTCATATTAAAGAGGTTGCAGATCTCAAGTCTTCTCAAGATGCTCTCCGCATTGAAGAGCTTGTGTTTGAACTGCTCGGCATGAGCCCGGCAGACCTCTTTATGCATATTCCAGAACTTTTCCTTGTCCGGATGAGTTTCAATGAAGCTTAGAAACATTATCCAGTGATCGATATCCAGGATCACATGTTCGCCTGCGGAGAGCATTTCTGCATGGGTGTAAACCTTCTTGTCCTCGGCGAAGTCAAAAAGCATCTTGTGTTTGCCAAAAAACTTCAGGGACTCTCGCATCAGCTCGCTCTGGGACATGCCCAGGTCTTCCTTCATCTTCTTGGACAGGCCGGCCGTCTCTTCATCTAACGCGATGGTAATTCTTTCCGGTGACTTCATTTAATCCCCTGCATTTATCTCTACCAATACCGTTCCCCTTATGCTATATTACCTTTATCAAGCATTATCTTTTTATACTGACGCCGGAATATGTATTCCTAGCACTTTTGCGCCTATAGCGCTATCAATGTAGACCGACATTGTTAAATTCAAACGAGAAATGACCTTATCTCATGGACTCGTGGATGAAGGATGGAAAAAAGTACAGCGAAAATGACAAAAAAAAGCTGGAGAAAGGATCAGGCTTTGTCAAGGTCTGGACACTGATCAGCAACTGGCTCTACAGGGTAGTATCCTGGTAATTTGATTTTATAGCCCAGCCTAGCATTGCCGTTCTCGTCTTTAGCTGGGCCATTACTTCGTCTCTGCCTGATCCCGTGGCCAATATGGACAGGATTGGATCGTCTGCGGCTATTCGCGATCCCTTTTCTGGCACATCTGCCGTCCAGTCTCGGACCAGATCCGCCTCAATGGTCAGATCGCGGGGGGCATAGACTATGATTCTGCCTGCGGTGCAACGAGGCGGGGCGGGCCGCTTGGGAAGCCTTCCCAAAAAGGATTGCAGATGAGCCTGGAAGACATTATCTGCGCCGGACAATTCCACCGTATCCAGGCTGCCCTGAAAACGGCTATTGACCTCGACCACCACTGGACCTTTTTCGGTGAGCAAAAAATCAACTCCATTGCTGCCCACGAGCCCCAGCTTCGCGATAATCTCTTCTGCCATCTGCCCTATGCCACATTGCGGGGGAGCGAGGGGCGTGATGTTCCCGCTGTACCGAAACCCTTTCGCCCCGGCCCAGGAGAGGCCGATGAGCTGCTCGTTGACGGCAATGGCGCGCGCGGCGCGACCGCTCCCAATGACTGAGACACTGGCGGGACAGCCAATGATCAGCTCCTGGGCGATTATGTCATCCTCTATGCCCTTTCGCATGCTCTTTTCCGTGCTCTCATGCATTTTAAGCTCAGAGGGGCTCTCAACGATCCTGCATCCCACCCCACCCGCGCCCTTGCGCGGCTTGATCAGGAAGGGAAAACGCAGATTATCCGCGAATTCGGCAATCTCTGTCTTTATGAAGGGAAAGCCCTTCTCTTCCAGCCAGCCAGCCAGCCAGAGCTTATCTGAGACCTGAGCCGTTTTTTCAGGCGGGTTATTGAGCACAGGCACTCCTCGAACCGATGCCTCTTCAAGGCCAGGTCCCAGTACGACGGCATCAGGACGAAACTTTTCCACATAAAACGGGAGATGCTCTTTTGCCCCGTCGCGCGGCATTTTAGCCGTCTCTTTTGCCCATCTGGCCAGATCCACATCGCAGTAACAATCAACCGCGAAAACCTCATGGCCGGCCCGGCTAGCGGAAAAGGCAATGTGTCTGATGTTGATGCCAATTACTAATATTCTCATTTGCCTTTCACTCTTCATTTTCCGGGCAGTATTCCGGATACAATACCTGTTTTCCTCGAGCCGTGGGCACAATCTTAAGGCCGCCCTCAAATGCCCCCTGAAGCTCCCGGCCCATAAAGAGCCGATCCAGAAAGACCGCCAGTGCCGCCACCTCGGAATGGGGCTGGTTGCCCACGGCCACATTCCAGTCCGCCAGATCGTACATCTCGGCCGGAACCTTCTCTGCGCCCACCACTACCAGGATGTTCTCACATTCGCGAATCATGTCGATCACATCGGGCAGGTTGGAGCCGTACATGGTGAGGTGAACCACCTTTCCTCCCGCCTCCTTCCAGCGCACCGTCTCTCCCTTCCAGGAGATATCCGGCCGGAGGCGAAAGACTCCACCCCAGCGTTTCGCAACATCGGCCAGGCTCTCTTCCACGTGAGGGTCGCGCCCCGAGAGGAGCATCTCTTCCGCTCCAAAGGCCCTGGCTACCAGGCCAACATGGGTGGTGATCCTCTTGTCTCTCTCCGGCCGGTGGCCGATGCGCAAAACCACGACTCGCATGCCCCCGGGAGGGCTGGCATCTTATTTATTGGCTTGCTTTTTTTTGAGCCGCAGCCGGACCCTTGCAAAATAGCTAAATTCCAATGGTGCGTCAATCTAGAGGATGAACCTGTGCGAGATTTGCCTGGGCAAGGGCTACCTGGTGGTAGGAGAGAAGCCCTGTCCCAACTGCAGTGGCAGCGGAAAGACCGAGTCCATCTCCCTGGGAGAGGCATCGGATAAGGATATGAAGGAGCTTATTGATAGCGGCTCCACCAAATGCAGCGTCTGCCAGGGCTCGGGCAAGACGCCGGTTACAGAGAGCTGCTCGACCTGCGAAGGCCTGGGGCGCGAGTACCTGTGCGTGGTGTGCAAGTCCAAGCTCACTAGCAAAAAAGAGCTATGCGAACGCTGTGCCAAAAAGCCGCTCGTGCATATTCTCGATCCTGCTTGTGATGTCAGAGATGTCGTTGTAGGCGAGATTTATCAGGGAAAGGTCAATGGCCTGGCTAGCTTTGGGGCCTTTGTGGATCTATCCGAGAGCGTGAGGGGCCTCGCCCACAACAAATACCTGAAGAGCAAGCCTGAGGTGGGTGACGCCATCTTCGTTACGGTGCGAAATATTCTTGCTAACGGCAACATTGAGCTGGAGCCGGCCGAGCTGAAGGAGTACAATACTTTTGAGGTGGAAAAGGAGCTTCCCATATCCAAGACCTCGGATCTGCAAAAGTTGGTTGGAAAGCAGATCATGATCAAGGGGGAGGTCATCCAGGTCAAGCAGACGGGGGGGCCCACCATCTTCACCATCGCGGACGATTGCGGACTGGTCTTCTGTGCCGCCTTTGAGCGAGCCGGTGTACGGGCCTACGCCGATATCGACAACGAGATGATGGTGCGGGTCATCGGCGAGGTGAGCCTGCGCAACAATCAGGTTCAGGTCGAGATCAAGTCTATGAAGCGCCTTTGGGGCGGTGAGGCATCCACGGTCAAGGAGCTGATTGAACAGGCGATTGACAGGCGTGCTGAGCCCTCCGAGATCGAATTTCTGGTGAAAAGCGAGATCATGACCAGGCTCATGCCGGCCATGAAGCAGGTGGCCAAGGAGATTCGCCGGGCGGTTCTCAAGTCCCAGCCCATCGTTGTCCGCCATCACGCCGACGCCGACGGCATCACTGCAGCGGTTGCCATTGAGATGGCCATTTTGCCGCTCATCACGGAGGTAGGCGGGCCTGATGCCGAATACCACAACTACCGGCGCGCCCCCAGCAAAGCGCCCTTTTACGAGCTGGAGGATGTGACCAAGGATCTGACCTATGCTCTGGAAGATCAGACCCGGCACGGCCAGAAGATGCCGCTCATCGTTTTGATGGACAACGGCTCCACGGAAGAGGATGTTCCGGCCATGCGCCAGGCTCAGGTCTACGGAATGGATATGCTGGTCGTAGATCACCATCATCCCCACAAGATTGTGGACCAGTATCTTATCGCTCATGTCAATCCCGCGCACGCAGGCGGCGACTTCGGGCTAACCACGGGCATGCTGGCCACAGAGATCGCCCGCATGATCTACCCTGCCGTGGAGAGCAAGATCAAGCACTTCCCGGCGGTATCGGCGGTGGGCGATCGAAGCGAAGCGCCGGAGGCGGCGTCCTACATAAAGCTGGTCGAGGACAAGTACAGCCGGGAGGACCTGAAGAAGGTGGCGTTAGCCCTGGATTACGAGGCATTCTGGCAGCGTTTCAATGACGGACGGGGGCTGATAAACGACATTTTATGCCTGGGCCGGCTGGACCGCCACCAGAGGATTGTGGAGCTTTTGTGCGAGCAGGCCAATGCCGCCATTGACGAGCAACTGCGGGCCAGCATGGGCAATGTGAAGAGCACGCGTCTTCCCAATGGCATTATCATGAATGTGCTGGATGTGGAGAACTTCGCCCACAAGTTCACCTTCCCTCCGCCCGGCAAGACCAGTGGCGAGGTGCACGATCGGCTCTGCAAGAAGTATGCCGGAAAGCCCGTTGTCACCATCGGCTACGGACCGGACTTTGCCGTGCTGCGCAGCAAGGCCGTAAAGATGAACATTCCCCAAATGGTCAAAGAGCTGATGGAGGAGATTCCCAACGGCGGCGTCTCCGGAGGCGGCCACTTGGTCGTCGGCTCAATCAAGTTCGTGGGCGGCATGAGAAAGGATGTGCTGGCCAAGCTGGCCGAGAAGATCGCTGCCTGCGGGGTGGACGAGCCCGCAAAGGGCGGATAGACGACGGGGCCGAAGCCCCTGGCGTCTTTTCTTTATCGGGAGTGCATGGTCTTGACTTATGCTCTCTCGATCATTCTCAGCATTCAGGCTGATATCGCCAACGACCTGCTCCGACATGTGAACACAAAGATAAAACTGCAAATTCAAATGTTAATCAATGACAAAATATTTAATCTATCATCAGCTAATAATCTTCACCATAAGAAAGAAATGGATTTGGAACCCAGGCAGACTGAGGTGATAGGTGATGTTTAATATATTCACGCAAGAAATTAAAAACACTCGTTTCATATTGACGGTACTGGCAGTAAGTCTTTTGGCGCTTTTTGGTGTTGCTATAATAATCATAATCGTTACGATGCCAGAGGTCAAAATATCAGAAGGATTACTGGGCTTATTGACCACGATCTTGGGTGCAGTTATCGCGATTGTTTCCGTGGCCTATAATTCACATTTCAAGGCTCAAGAGGAAGCCGCCACAGCCAGGGTGGCTCAGGATACCAAGAAGGAGGCTTGTGAGGATGACATAGCCAAGGTGCATGACACAACCAGGGATGCGACCGCCGCAGCAAATCCCAAAATCGAAGACTTTGGAGATAAAGCAACAAAGGCATCGATCTAGGTAAACAGGAGCTTCCTTCGCCATCTGTGGCCGGGAAGATCACCGCCTGCAGGGCAGAATAGTGTGCCTACAGGCTTTTTCTCTATCCTGGTCTCTGCTTCCCCCATGCCCTCTCCACCAGCCCCCAGCCACGATCTTTGGCGTAGCCCTGCAAGACCTCCTGCACCAGGACCATGAACTGCTCCTGAGTGAGGCTGAGCTGCGCAGCCAGTCGCTCCACCAACGGCTCGACGTTCTTCACATCATCGCTCTTGATGCTCCGCAGGACTATGGCAGCCAGGGCCATGAGCCGCAGGCCTTCTTGCATCTTATCCTGCTGCACGGCCAGAGCCCCGAGCTGGAAGAAGGCTCCCGCTTCCGCGGGTCTATCGGCCAGCTCTTGATTGATCAGCAGGGCTTTCTGGAAGCTATCCACTGCCGCCTCTTTCTCTCCGGCCTGAGAATGGATTAGCCCCTGGCTGTGCAAAATGGCGGCTTCGCCGGCCCGATCGCCCATCTCCTGAAAGAGCGGCAGTGCCTTGGCAAACTCCGCGCCTGCCTGCGGAAAGTCGCCCTTCTCCAGATCGAGGCTGGCCAGGTTAAAGAGGGCAAAAGCAGCTCCCTTACTATCTCCCGCTTCTTGTAGCAGCTCCATTGATTTCACGAGCCTCTGGCGCGCGCCGTCATAGTCAAGCCGGCTCATATCAAGGCGGGCCATCTCCTGCAAAGCAGCAGCTTCGCCCTTCTTATCTCCCAGGCTCAACATAATCTCTACAATCTTTTGCAGCTTTTCTATTGCCGCATCATTCTCGCCTTTTAACATGTCAATGGAGGCCAGACTGGTCAGGCTGGCAGCTTCACCGGACTGATCACTGGCGTTATGAAATGCATCAGCAGCCTTTTGCAGGCTCTCTTTGGCCAGGTCGTACTTTTCCTGGTGCAGGAGAGCCGTGCCCAGATCGTGGTAGGCGGCAGCGTCCGGGGCGATTTGCAGGGCCCGCCCGTACCAATCTGCCGCCTTTCTGTATTCGCCCTGATCCAGATAGGCTCGGGCGATCCAGGCTGTGGGCCCGGACGTTTTCTGGTCCAGATCCAAAAGCGCCTGGTTTAGCCTTATCAGCTCATAATAGTAACCGCGCCTCTGCAGATAGCCGCTGATTTGGGCCGTCACAGCCCCAGCGGCTTCCAGATCTTTGGCCGCCAGATAGTGCCCGCGCGCCTCCAGCAAGACATCCAACCGGGAGAGGCGAAGCTCCGCTGAGCGCCCGGCCTTTGCCAGGTATCTCAGAAAATCGCCCGCTGCCTTTTGCGCCGCGCGCTGCTCCTCTGGGCTTAAGGCCGCCTGGAGTTCGGCGCGAATGGATGAGGGCACCGCCCACAGCTCTCCCACCGGATAGGCTAACGAGAGACCCTGCCACTCGCCGGCATTGGCGGCAGCCTGCTCTTCCGTCAGGCCGGAGACGGCGGCTAGACCGGCCGGGCTTATGGCCATGTTGTAGACCGCGGCCTGGGAGAGAGCACGGCTAGAGGCGGAGCCCAAACGAGAGATGAGCTTGGCCAGTGGATCATCGTTTGCGGCGAGATCTCCCCGGCCCAGGGCTTTACCTGTTTGGGCCAAACGAGCCGGATAGCCCAGGGCGGCAGCATGATGCGCGGCAAGAGCGGCATAAGTGATCTCGCCTTTTTTATAGCGGTCCGCCAGGCCTTCATCCCGAAGAAGATATCTAATGAATGCCGCCTGGCCCAGGCCCTCCAGCTTCCATTGCCAGGCGCGGGTCGGCAAGGTCAGGGCATCGGCAGGCAAAGTTCGGCAGGTGATGATGGCACGTCCCGTAGTCATGCCTTTTAGCATCTGCAGGTAGAACTCGGCTAGATCCGGGTCAGAAATCTTGCCGGTCTTGCCATTCAGCTCCAGACCGTCCCAAACCATCAGAATGCGAGAGGCTTTCAGCATTTCCAGCAAGCTTTGCAGCCGCTCTCTGACGGTGCGCCTCGTGTCCTTGAGGGATTCGTCACCTATTCCGCTCAAATGGCTGATTGCCGCCTCCAGCAGCCGGGCGGAAGTTATGCGGTTATGTGGCGAGCTGTAAATGGGTAGAATGCTGTAGCCGGGCTCGAGCCGGCGGGCGAGATGAGCTGCCAGAGCGCTCTTGCCCACACCATCAGGACCGGTGATGATCAGAGTCTGCATACCACCCTCTCGCAAGGCGGGCAGGAGCCGCTCTAGATCGCGTCTCCTGTCCACAAAACACTCCGCCCGCCCTTCCGTCAGGCCCGGCAGGGCGAGCAGCTCTGGAGTGAGGGTAGCCGGCGCAGCTCTCTTTTGGGAATCGTAAATCTTTGCCAGATCATAGATCGAGTAGAGCGCAGGAACGGAAACGGGCGCAGGAGCAGGAACTGCAGCGACCTCCCGGCGCACAGATAGCAGTGCTTCATCCATCGATTGACCGGCGACCAAGGCCCGGTATAGGGGCTTGCTAGCAGCAGTCGGTGCATCCCAGACCACGGCCAGAGGAATGCTCTCCGCCAGCCTCTGGCCGAGCAGATGTAGAGCTAAGGGGGGCTCGCTCTGCCGACCGCTCAGGATGATGCCCACAAGGCCGCAGTCCTTCAGGGCCGCGGCCATTTCCTCTGCCAATCGCAGATCGGCCCGGCCCGCCTGCCCCTGCATTGAGAAAACCGCACTGCTGCCGGACACTTTCCCCTGGCCTGCCAGGTGCAGCAGATGGGGCCGGAAGGTCTCGACCTTGTCCAACAGCTCCTCCCAGGTGCCGCTCTCAGAGATGACGACTGTCATGTCCAGACCCTCTGACACCATTTGGATCGACTGCTCTTCTTCTTCAAAGTCCAACGGCTCAGCAGCCAAAAAAAGTACGCGCAGCGGCCCCGGCCAAAGCTTCGTCGAGGAGGCAATTAGCCCGTCCGCTGCCGCTGGCAAGCGAATGATGCTGCCTACCTCACCGCCGCCCGGCTGCCTGGAAAGATGGAGCAGCTCCCAGGGCAGTTGCAGCACCTCCGGGATTGTCGAGGCAACCGTCAGCCGTGCACCGGGCAGGATCAGAGCTGCAAAATCCGGCCCGCTTGACTCCAGGAAGAGATGAAATAATCCGTCCCGAAGGATGGGCAGATAGCTTTTAGCTCTGGCCGGACCTTTGCCCTGCAAAAGAGAGAAGTACTGAGATGCCATCTCTTGAACCTGCTGAGTCTGGACTGGGTTAAGCGTTCTCTCTGCCACGACATTGCCCTCAATCAGAATTCTATAGGCAAAGGTCCTGGCGGCGGCAGTTCCCGCCTCCGAAACTGTAATTGTGATATTTTGCATCTTCGCTCATCCTCGCATTTTTAATTTTTATTATTTTTCTATTCCGAAGCCGTCCGGGCCTTCCGCTCGCAATAGTCCTTGGGCTCCAGATGCACGACCACATCCCTGACCCCTGGAATCTTGCTTTTTATTGAGCGTTCCACGTCTTCACCCACCATGTGGGCGGCATCTATGGAAAGCGACGAAACCACTCCAATATGAAGGTCCACAAAAATCTCCCCGGCCATGCCACGCGTCCGGACGCTGTGGCAGGTGCAGACGCCCTCTACCGACTTTGCCAGATCGACAATCACTCTCTCTTCGACCAGAGCTTTGTCCAGCAATACCTTGGAGCTGTCTTTTACAATCTCAATACCAGTCAAGAGAATCAGGCCGCAGATGAGCAGGGCAATGACCGGATCGGCCAGAGGATAGCCCATCTTGACGGCGAACAGTCCCAGGATGACGCCAACGGACGCAAAAACGTCGCTTCGCGTATGCAGGGAATCGGCCACCAGGATGCTGCTCTTCAGCCTTTTGCCCAGGATATATTCGTAAATCGAGACGCCGATATTGATGAGCAGGGTTATGCCCATAACTGCGAAAGACAGTTCGGTTATCTGGGGAAGGGAGGGGCTTTGCAGGCGATTTACTGCCGCCAGGACCAGTTGCATAGAGCTGGCAAATAGCAGCACGGCAATCGCCAGAGAGGCAAAGGTTTCGAACTTGGCATGGCCGTAGGGATATTCTTTGTTGGGAGGGCGGGCCGCCAGGGAGATGCCCACCAGGCCGATGATGTTGGAGGTGCTGTCGAAGAGGGAATGCAGGCCGTCTGCGCTCATGGAGAGAGAGTTGGTAAAAAGACCATAGCCCCCCTTGGCAAGGGCAGTGGCTATGTTAATTACGAATATTATTATCAGGATGCGCCGAACCGTCTCATAATAGGCCATCATGATAGATATGCGAGGGGGCGATAAATAATTATTTGACCGGGCAGCAGATCGTTATCACCGTGGGCAGGCCCAGGCCCCGCAGATCCTCCTCTACCAAGACCCTGCGGTTGCCTTCCCGATCCACGAGTGTCAAATTCTGCACATGCCACTCGCCCGTCTCATTGCTCGGGGGAAGAAGCATCTGTGCGCCGTAATATCCATCTTTGACATTTCCAGCGGTAAGGTTCTGAGAAGAGAAGAGCGCGGCAGCTTCTTCTCCCAGCGGGCCGGAAAATATCGCCTCTGCCGCCCAAACAGCCTGGTCGTCGATAAGGTGTGCTGTCAGGTTGATGGGCAGTGGCCTGGCGGCAAAGAGCTGCTGCGGCTGGAAAGCAAATCCCGCTACGTTCGGCGGCTGATCGTCTGCAAAGGGGCCAACGGCCCCGCTTTGGGGCGGGGCGAGGGGATCGGCTGCGCCGGCTGAGGAAAATGATTCGCTGCTGCTTCCAATCTTTATGGTCTTCTCAATGGAAAAGGAGCCCACCAGGTCCTCCACGCTCTTGCCGTAGGCAAAGGCCGGGGCCGCGAGGGCGAGCAGAAGGAGAAGGGCCAAAGCTAGAATTCTAGTATGCAATACTTCGTTCACCTTTAACGCAGTTGGCAGACGGAGACAAAAGTCTTTTCCCTGGCTGAACTAATAAGCGGGCTAGAAGACCTGGAGACTAAAAAGAAGTTTTGGAATATTATCATGATATAATCGAGATCACACGATGTCACAGACGAAGTACATCTTTCCCGTATCTCGCATGGCTTTGATAGGAATGCCCAGCTTCAAGGTATCAATCTTCACGTGCTCGGGATTAAATGGATCTCTGCCACCTACACCTTTTCCAATCTTGAATGAACCCGCCAGTTCGCTGGCTGATTGCGCGGAGGAGGCACCTGCGGTAACCATGGGTGCAACACCGGCCATCTCGCTAATGTCAGCGACTACAATCGGTTGTCCATTCACAGTGCTTAGATTCTGAGCAGTATGAATTGCTGCCCCAATATTTAATGCCGCATCTTCAGAATCATTTGCAGGTGTGGTATTATTCAGAATAGTGCTATCCAATGTGGCATTATTCGCGGTGGCATTGGTCTCCTGAGCGGTCACGGCAAATGTTGCCGCCATTGCCAGAATCAGGATGCCTGCAAGATATATGAACTGCTTATTCATGTTTGTCCTCAGGTGGGGGAAGATAGCTTAGTAGCATATCAAATTAACCATTCCAAAAAAAATATCCTGGTAACGCCCAGGAATCCGTTCGCAATACGGATGCAGAGATCTCAGATCTTGTTGACGAAAAACGGCAAAGCGCTCAGGTCCATTATTGTCTTGGCAGGCAGGCCGACTTCGTAAGCCCCCTGGGCCAGGGCTTTGCCGTCGATTGAGAATTGATTGGGGGTTTTTCCGATACCGCCAATGGCAAAGACCGTCCTTTGGGGTGATCCTATCTGCATTGCCCCAGGCTGCAAGACCGGGCTGGCTGCAATCGGCTCTAATACGGCAGTGACATTCTCAGACAGAGTGGTATTTTGAGCAGGAGCAGTCTCGTTTTGAGCTGCGATTACCTCTATCTGAGTGGATGCGGTCTCATTTTGCACCGGTACTGTCTCATTTTGGACCGGAATAATCTCATTAGCAGCCTCGGTCGGCAAAATTGGAGCTTCAATCAATGTGGTGTTATTGAGCAACGTTGTGTTGTTCAGGGTAGCATTATTCAACGCCGTTGTGTTCTCCTCTGCGGAGACGGCGAGGAGGGCAGCCAACATGAACAGAACGCCTGCAAATTGGACAAATCTTTTACTCATATAATTCCTCAGCTTATTGGCATAGCTTGGGGGTTTATCAATTCTATGCTCTCTTTATCTTGCCGTCATCTTCACCCAGATCACAGCTCTCACTGGTGACAAAGCCATCATCCGTGCGCCTCAGCTCGCAGACGAGCTTGCCGTCCACAATGCGCAGGATGCGGTCCGTCTTCTCGGCCAGTGTCATGTCATGCGTCACTAAAATGAAGGTCTGGTTGATCTTTCGGTTCAATTCCCGCAGCAGGTTATAGATGAGATCGGAGCTCTTTGTGTCCAGGTTGCCGGTCAGCTCATCGCCGATCACTATGGACGGCCCGTTGGCCAGGGCCCGGGCCACGGCGACTCGCTGGTTCTGGCCGCCGGAGAGCTGATTGGGCCGGTTGTCCCGTCGATCGGCCAGGCCCACCGCAGACAGGAGTTCCAGGGCCCTTTCTTTAGCGGCAGCCCGACTCTTTTTGGCGATGAGCATGGGCATCATGACGTTCTCTAAAGCGGAGAACTCCGGGATGAGGTGATGGTACTGAAAGACGAAGCCCAGCTCATGACTACGAAGCCTGGCTCGCTCCTCCGGGCTGGCCCGGCTGACATCTATCCCTTTGAGAAAGATCTGGCCAACGCTAGGCGTATCCAGAAGGCCGATCATGTTGAGCAGCGTGCTCTTTCCGCTGCCGCTGGGGCCCACAATGGCCACAAACTCGCCCGCCTTGATTTTGACGCTGACCCCGTCTAAGGCCCGTACCTCTACGCCGTTTCCATAGATCTTGCTCAGATCTTTGAGCACAATTATGTCGTCACTCACTTGCTATCGCCTCCACGGGATCAAGCCTTGCGGCCGCGTAGGCCGGATAAATTCCGGCTATGAAGTTTAGGGCCAGGGCAAAGATCATGGCGTAGATAAAGTACTCCGGGCGGGCTACAATAAGCACCCCGGCTTTGCTGCCGGTGCTTGTCACATCCAGGGGAAGAAGTGATATCAGCTTAGCCAGGCCAAGGCCGAGCAAGCAGCCTAGAGCCCCAGCCGGCACGCTGATGAGCATGTTCTCCAGCATGAATATCTTGAGTATGGAGCGTCTTTCCGCTCCCAGGGCCATGAGGATGCCGATCTCCTTTTTCCGTCTGCTGACCACCATGATCGTCGTATTGGCTATTACAAAGGCCGATATTAATAGTATGAATATGTAGAAGAGCATGTTTGTCACATTTTGATTGCCCACGAATCTGGCGATCTCCTTGCTGAAGTCCTGCCAACTGGTGGTCTTGTATGGGCTTTTTCCATTCATCTCCAGGGCCAGAGCCGGAGCAACGGCGAAATTTGCCAGTTTCACTCCTATCTCAGAGACCACATCGCCCTGGCCGATAAGCTCTTGAGCTGTATCCAGAGATATGTAGACGATAGTCTCATCCTTGACGGTTCCCTTTTCCAGCAGACCGATGACCTTCAGCCGCACATAATTATTATTAAAATATAGATAGAAGTCGCCGCCTGGCCTGATCTTGAGGTTCTGTGCCAATTTCACACCCAGTATGGCTCCCTTCTTATTGAATATCAGGTCGGAGAAGTTGCCAAAGATCATAGACTCCTGGACACCCATGAGCTGATTCTCCTCTTCTGGATGCACACCCACAAATTCCACTCCCTGCACCCGGTCCTGGAAACGCAGGGCTCCCTGGCCCACCAGCCGGGGCGAGACAGATAAAACGCCCGGATAATCTGCAGTCGTCTCAGAGAGTGTTCGGTACATATTGATGTAGCTTTCTGTCTTCTTGGGATTGATTATGAGGTGCGCATTTTTCTCGATCGTATTCTCCAGGATCTGCACCCTCACCCCTTCCGTAAGTCCCAGAGACATGATGATGATGCCTACCGCGATGGCGACAGAGATCATAGTGAAGGCGGTGCCCCTCCGGTTGGTCGCCACATGCCGCCTGGCAATATCAAGTTCGAACATATCCTTCGCCCTCAGCCGCCCCGCAAGGCCATGACCGGATCGAGCTGGGAGGCTTTTCTTGCCGGATAGACGGCCGCCACTATGCTCAAAGCTACTGCCCAAAAGACGAGCAGGAAGATCTCCCAGGGGTTTATGATGAGAGGCAGGGTGGTTATCTCGCGACCTGCCGCTGCTATCTCAAAGGGCACATTTCCCAAGAGCAGTACGCCCGCCAGGCCGAGAGCGGTACCGGCTGTTGCACCCATAAAACCCAGGATGGCGCTCTCCACCAGAAAGATATCCCGGATATTCGATCTTGTGGCACCCATGGCCATGAGCATGCCGATCTCTCTTGTCTTCTCCACCACGAGCAGGTTCATAATGCTGGCCACGCCAAAAAATGCCACCACCATAAAGAGCAGGACCGAGAATCTAGTCCAAAAGCCGCCGATGTTTATGGCCCGCATGATCTCGGGATTGTTCTCTTGCCAGCTTAATGCATTGTAGCCCCAGGTGGAGATCTGGGCGGCCAGCCCTTCTGCCTGGCCGATGTCCTGAAGGCTGATCTCGACGGCATTTATCACATCCCCCATATCACGAAAATTGCGGGCCGTCTTCAAGGAGACAAAAGCCACTCTTTCATCCAGAGGCGTGCCGGTAAAAAATATGCCGGTTACAGTTAGATCTGTTGCTCTGGCATTGGGAAACGTGGCATAGACCTTATCTCCCAATTTGATATCCAGATTCTCGGCTAAGGTACGGCCCAATGCAGCATTACCCGTTTGCTGGATGCTGCCGAAATCACCCTGCACCATTGATGCGCCGATCTTGTAGATCTTGTCCATTTCCAGAGGGTCTGATCCCTTCAGCAGAGCGTTCTTAGTCTTGTCTTTGCGAGACAGTGTGGCTGTGGTCGAGAGGGATGCCGCACGGGATTTTATGCCCTGCATTGTCCCTATCCTATCCAGAAGGCCCTTGTAGAGGTGGATGAATTCTTCGCCTGGCTCTGGCTTAACTACAACATGGGGGAGCTTCTCTTCCACAAGATCGGTGAGAATCTGCTGCTGGCCGGTGACAAGCGAGGTGAAGATAACCGATATACTCACCGCTAAAGCTACCGCCAGCACCGAGAGAATGGTCTGCCGTCTTCGGGAGATTATGTGCCTGATGGCAATGGTCGCGGCCAGAGTATCGATCATCTTTTTCATATCCTTAGATAATGCATAGTATTTCTGTCCTTTGTATCAGACGTTTCGCCTGGCTCACAAATAAACCATTCATTCTTCTTAATGATAGGGAAATGCAGGCACCTAATTTTTCAAATAGTATGAGGTGCATTTATGGTTAGTGATGAGCAAGAGTATTGAGATATGAGGATGAAATTATGAAAAGAAATAGACTATATCCGATAATATTAATATCCGCTCTATTGCTATGTTGCTCTGCCGTTCAAGGAACAGCCGGAAACAGCCTGCGGATAGAGGGACCAGATGGCTGGACAAAGCATCTGGAAGTTGCCCAGGGATCAACTGCTTTCCTGGTGGTGTTAGCTACAAAAGAAGGCGAAGGCGCACTTTATGATCAATATCCAGATGGAAGCACTCATAACATCATATATTACTTCCAGGGTTACGATCGTCTGCCTTTCTGTGCAAACATACCAGGAAGACACGTATTGTCCTATGCCATAGACGGCAAAGAGAGCAACCCGGTGGTAATAGATGTAAAAGGCACTCATGCACCAAACTATTGCCCTTCACCTTCAGCTCTGCCTCAAACTTATGTTATGCCCCTAACAAGCATTCGCGTACCATCTACCCGCTTCATACCCCGCGTTGCGCCTATTTCTCTTTCCAGGGGGATATCAATTGATCCCGTGATGCTTGGGTACCATCCCGTAGGTGCTCATATTATGAATTACCAGAATGGAATTGTCATTCCCAAATCGGCATCACAATATCATTTTGGCAAGGACTTCTCGTTGGGTACGATAGATAGCAACTATCCAGGCACACCATTCCTGCTCCAGTATCTTTCCGATCCATAGAAAAATGGTAAAAGGAGATTGGAACCGATCTCGGCTCCTTTCTTCCAGAACATGTTCGGTCTCATTAGCCAAGCATCACAATCACCTCGCTGTATCGGCATCCTGGGGCATGGAAACATACATACAGAGCCTTGGTAGGAGTCGTTCCCGCAGGCAAATGGTGGTCTTTTCTCATAAAAGCGATCTTAAGCGCGACCTTGACGGTGACATTACATCGGTTCTGGTCCCCGTTCTGGGTCATGAATGCCTGGCACTCGTATCACTTATCATTCGGCCCCCTGTCCACCCTCGGGTGCGCGCGCTGGCGTGCGGGCGCGTGCTTGGGGCGGCGGGGCAGTCGTCGGCAGAAATCCAGGGCGCAGGGGAAGGGCGCGGTCGGGCCCCTGCAGGGGGAGCGGCCGCCGGTCCGGAGACGGCCCGAGGGCCAGGCGCCGCCGCATGAAGGTGGAACCAGGTTAAGCAGATCCAAACCTAAGCTGAATACGCATGCCCTTTATCCCCGATGCAAGCATCGGGGTATTGCGATATAAATAATGTGTCGATAATTGCTTAGTATACTCGCGGAAACGCTCGCCTCTTTATACTCTTGTATCCATTATGCTCAGAAGAGCACTAACATTTTAATGGAGTGAGATTGAGATGAAAGTTGTCCAGGTTAAAGACGTACATAGCAAGCCCAATGTGCATGGAGTGGATGCCAGGAGCATCAGCGATACAGAGAACGCCCAGGTGGCGCACATCACCTTGCAGCCGGGCGAGTCTCTGAAAAAGCATATCACCCCCGTGGATGTGGTCTTCTACGTGCTGGAAGGCCGGGGCGTGGTGGAGATAGGCGAGGAGCGAGCCGAAGTGTTAGCGGATACGCTGATCGAAAGCCCGGCCAAAATTGCGCACCGCTGGATAAACGAGAGCCAGAAGCCGCTTCGCATATTAGTGATAAAGACGCCCCGGCCCAAAGAAGCCACCAAGATGCTATGAGAGGAATGATTGCCATGTCGATTGATGAGAACAAAGCCCTCGTCCGCCGCTTCTTTGCCCTGGGGCCTTCCCAGGGTGACTTGAAGGCTGCGGGCGAGCTGTTGGCCAATGATTTCACCCTGCACGTACCGCTTCCCTGCTCGCCGGGTGTTCAGGGAATGAAAGAGGTGATTCTTGCCTGCCGGGCCGCTTTTGAGCATCTCGATGTTACTGTGGAGGATATGGTGGCAGATGGAAAAATGGTTGCCGCCCGCTTCACGGCCCGAGGCATTCACAAGGGCACTTTCATGGGCCTACCTGCCACTGGCAAGAGCATAACCATGACGGGCATTGAGATCTTTCGCATAGAAAACGGCAGGATTGCAGAGCTCTGGGGCGAGGCCAATTTGCTGGGACTGATGCAGCAACTGGGAATATTGCCGCCATTGGGAGAGCAAGGATAGGCTATTTCAGAATCCTCACAGCACGCATTGATTGCAGTCCTGGCAGCCGCACTTGATGTTGGTGATCTTCCATCTCAGCGCCCAGCGCTTCATATCCTTGACGATGTCGATGATCTCAAGACCGCTCTTTGTGAGGGTGTACTCGCTCTTCACTGGAAAGGATGTGCTGTCCACTTTGTTCTCCACCAGCCCCTCCTTTTCTAGCTCCCGCAGACGCGCCGAGAGCACTTTTTGGGTGATGCCGAAAAGGCAGCTTTTCAGCTCGGAAAAGCGCCGGGTGTGCCCTTCGCCCTTGTAGAGCTCCAGGAGAATGAGCAGCGTCCATTTTCTGGCGATGTACTTGACGGTCAGGTTTACAGTGCATCCTTCCTGCATGGTATCTTTGCAGAAACGCTCCAGGCTAAATACCTTGGTATCCTTAGTATACCATAGATCAGGAAATGATCGTAGTATGAGAACTTATGAGCGAATAGCTGCATTTAACATCTAGAGAAAAATTAATATAAGTCGAAATAATTGAAATGGTGGATATAGATATGACTGCAATTGAGAAACCGGATATGTTCTGCTACCAGTGCTCCCAAACGGCCGGAGGCACAGGCTGCACCATCAAAGGAGTATGTGGAAAAGAAGCGATCGTGGCCCGTCTGCAGGACAACCTGCTCTTCGCCATCAAAGGCATCAGCGCCTACCTTTACCATGCACGGGAATTGGGCTACACCGACCCGGAGGTAGACGCCTTCATCGAGCGGGGCTTCTTCTCGACTCTTACTAATGTCAACTTCGATCCCCAGGAATTTCTGAACCTGGCAGTCAAGGCAGGGGAGATGAACATCAAGACCATGCAACTGCTCAAGAAGGCGCACATCGAGACCTTCGGCGAGCCCACTCCCACGCAAGTGAAGACCGGCACAGTCAAAGGCCATGGCATTCTGGTCACCGGCCACGACCTGCATGCTCTGGACAAGCTCCTCAGCCAGGTGGAGGGCACAGACGTTTTCGTCTACACCCACTCCGAGATGCTGCCCGCCCACGGCTATCCGGGTCTTCGAAAGTACAGGAACCTGGCCGGAAACCTCGGCAAGGCATGGTTCGACCAGCGAAAGCTCTTCGCTTTGTATCCCATGGCTCTGCTTGGCACCTCCAACTGCTTCCTTATCCCCAAAGAGGAGTACATAGATCGCATGTTCACAGGCGGACCGGTTCACCTGCCCGGGGTAAAGCACATCGACGGCTACGACTACTCCGAGGTGATCGCCATGGCCCGCTCACTGCCAAAGCTGCCCGATGCGCCCGGAGAGTACTTGCTGACCACCGGCTTTTCCACCACGGTCTTGCTGGGCCATGCTGCCAAGATCAAGCAACTGGTGGAGCAAGGCAAGATCAAGAGATTCTTCCTGGTAGGAGGCTGCGATGCGCCCCTCAAAAAGTCGGACTACTACCGCGAGTTCGTGCAAAAGCTGCCCAAAGATACCGTGGTGCTCACCCTGGCCTGCGGCAAGTTCCGCTTCAATGACCTGGACCTGGGCGACATCGAGGGCATTCCCCGGCTCATCGATCTAGGTCAGTGCAACGATGCCATCGTGGCCCTGGAAGTGGCCCAGGCGCTGGCAGGCCTCTTCGGCGTGGGCGTGAACGATCTGCCCCTCACATTGGTGGTAAGCTGGATGGAGCAGAAAGCTGTGGCCATTCTCTGGTCCTTGCTGGCGTTGGGAATCAAGGGCATTTACCTGGGACCCATTGTGCCCGGCTGGATCAATGCAGATATGCTCAAAATCCTGGTGGACAATTACGACATCAAACTGATCAGCACACCGGATGAGGATATCAAAAAGATGATGGGTTGAAGGGCGGTACGCCCTCCACCCATAACTCTTGGGATCTATGGTGTTGCCAGAATCCTGAAAGAACACAAAATAATTTTAAAATTTGCTTGCGCTAAAGAAAGACAACTTAATTAATTTGGATACATTTGGTAATCACAATCATCTATATCATCTAGAATCTGCAATCGTTTTGTAGAGGTAAGGGCGATGTTGATGATAAGAGGTTTAATCTGAATTGATATATCGCCCCGCCCTAACTTCTTGAAAATCCGCTTTCTTGCTATTCCACCGCCAATAGGCGAGCACATGGCCTTTTCAAAAATTGAAAAAAATATTTAGTTCATTCCGCCAGACGCCGGGCGAGCGGCTCATTCCGCCCGCAGCGCCTCGATGGGATCTAGCTTTGCGGCCCGGTTGGCCGGATAGACCCCGGCGATCGTCGTGGTAACCACCCCGAAGAGCAGTCCCAGCAAAAGGGACTGGGCGGTTATGGCCGACGGAAGAGAAGCCAACGATCCTATGAGATAGGAGACCGTCACCCCCATAACAATGCCTATGATGCTGGAGACCACCCCCAGCACTCCCGCCTCCAGAAGATACTGCATGCGAATGTCCCTTGTGGTTGCGCCCAGGGCCTTCATGACGCCGATCTCCCGAATCCTCTCTTTCACCGTGAGCATCATGACATTGGCGATGCCAATTCCCCCCACCAGAAGCGAAATAGCACCTATGCCCGCCAGGGCATACTTTATCATGGACAGGATGCTCATGAGCGAGGCGAGCATATCGCGAGCCGTGGTGGCATCATAGGCCTCGTCTTTGTGATATCTTTTCAGGTCGTTTTTTATCTTCACAATGATGCTTTCCACCTGCTCCGGATCGAAAACGGTTACCTGAAAGGAGCCGTAGTAGTAATTGTCCTCGCCTATCAGCTCCTTCATGGCTTTATGCGTGATGTACATCTGATTGTTACTGCTGCCGCCCGGACCGCTAAAGGATGTCTGCTCCGCCTCCTTTTGCACACCTACCACTTTGAAGTCCATGTAGCGATCTTTAAGGTAAAGCCGGATCTTGTTTCCCGGCGTGACCTTCATGCGAAAAAGCTCCTGCGAGACGCCGTTTCCTATGACTATTGACTTATAATCGGAGCCGGTAAGAAACCGGCCTTCGGCTACGTCGCCTTTGAGCGTCTCCTCTTTGTCCGGATCCACGCCGGTGAGGCTGGCCGAAGCATTGGTACCCCGGAAGGAGACCACCACACCGGCAGAGGTCTCTGGGGCAACATTCTTCACACCCACCACATTCTCCAGAACCTTGGTGTCCTTCTCGGTGAACTTGGCAGGCTCGGCCGGATTCCTATTCTGGTCAGCACCGGGACCGCCGAAATGGGCGCTTCCCGGCATGACGCGAATCATATCCAGATTGAGGGTGGAGAACTGAGAGGACACTCCGGAGTAAAGCCCCTCGCCCACGGAGAGCATGACCACGATAGCCATAACGCCGATGATTATGCCTAGAGAAGACATGAGCGTCTTGAAGCGGTCGGCCTTAAAGCCAACGGCAATAAACTCCAGTATGTCAGGAAGATTCATCTGCCACCTAAACTTTAAGACGCTCGATTTCCATTCGGGGAATTGTTGTTGCTCTTGCTGGCGAACTTTCGCCTGCGGTACAGATATCCGCCCGCGATGAGCACAATCAGAGCGGCTGCGCCCACGGGCAGTAGGTAACTGCTCTGCGTGCTGTTATCCTGAGGTTGTGTATAAGTGGTAACGTAAGCTTGGGACAGGTGCCAGTTGTCTCCGTTTTTGAATTTGGCCGCAAAGCTCAGGTTGACCGGATTTTGAAGGGCTTTTGCCGCATCTATCGACTGTATGCCAAAGCTAATGGTGAAGACCTCATCCGGGTCCATGGTGCCGATATAATATTCATCAGGCGAGAATACAATTCCCTTGGCGAAAGGCACAATGGTGACCGCATTGAGGGTGTTTTCTCGGGGATTGGCTACATTGAGGTTGAAGATTGATGCGGCAGCCTCAGCGCGGGCCAGGCCCACGGGTGTATCATCCACTTTGATGAGAATCTCGCGGTTGATGGTAGTCATGTCATATCCGCCCACAACCTGGAAGTCCAGGAGATACGTTCCGCTGGATATGTTGTCCGCCGCTCGAATCTTGTAGTAGACCGTGATCTTGTCGTTGGGGCCGATCATGCCCAGATCCCGGCGATCTTCTGTGAGCACCTCGAGCTCTTGTGTGCTTTTTAAAGATGTTCTGTTAAGGGGCGTGGAGAGAAGTGCGGCCTGAGCAGAGCTGCCCGCACCTGCATCTTTTCCTACTCCGTAGGAGGCAGCGCCGTTGGCCAGCTCGATGGCCAGCACAGCCTCGTCTCCGGGCAGGAGCACGGCGGGAGTCATAGTTGACTGTATGTTCACAGGCATGCGATACTCATAAGCTGCTGCAAAGCCTGATGCCAGCAGGAGCAGCAATAAAATTTGAATTAATCGTAACATGTTCATGATGCGCTCTCCAGAATGCGTCCGTCTCGAAGCCTTATGACGCGACTGCAGTTCTCGGTGATTTCTGGGTTGTGGGTGACCATGATTATGGTTCTGCCCTCTTGGTTCAATTTTCTTAGAATTTTCATGACCTCATTGCTGTTTTTGAGATCCAGGTTTCCGGTGGGCTCATCGGCGATTATTATCGTGGGATCATTGGCTAAAGCTCTGGCAATGGCCACTCTTTGCCGCTCTCCTCCGGATATGTTCTGGGGGCTGAAATCAGAGCGATTGCCAATGCCTATGTCCGAGAGCAGCTTTAAAGCACGCTCCCTTCGCTTCTGGCGCACGACTCCGCGAAGCATCATGGGAAGCTCCACGTTCTTTTGCACACTGATGCGGCCGATGAGGTTAAAGGTCTGGAAGATGAATCCCAGCTCTTCTCTTCTTAAGCGAGCCAGCTCATCATCCGATGTCAGGCTGATGTCCTGGCCTAAGAGCAGGAAACGGCCGCTCGTGGGCCGGTCCAGGCAGCCCACGATGTTGAGGAGGGTGGATTTGCCGCTGCCGGATGGTCCCATGAGTGCAATGAACTCGCCCTCTTCTATTTGCAGGTCAATGCCCTTGAGAACTGCATACTCGCTCTCACCGATGCGATAAGTTTTTTGGATATCTATTAGCTCGATAACTTTTGAAATGATGTTCACCTTCAGACATACGATTCAACCACATGGTTTTGTTTTACTCATAGTACCGTCCTCCAGTCGCTTCCAGATGGTCAGTCCATGATTGTTCCTTGTCAAGATGAATCCCAGCCCCCTTAGCTCCAATCTGGCTTGCTGAGGGCTCAGTCCACAGGCATGTGCTACACGCTTCAGTTCTCCGCGATCAAGGATCTGACCCCGTAAACATGGCTTATGTTTTAAGTATTCTCTGATTGCTAACATGTTTCGATCCCCTATTATCATCAGGTCCTTTGCTGCAAACCAGCCAGGTTTAACCGTGCACGGAACGATATATAAGAACTGAGCCGAACGAACGCCCAATTTTCCGAGGAAAACCGGCCAGCAAATCCTTCGTTAATTGTTCCTTTTTGGCCCAGAAACGCTAAAATAGTTCGAATCGCCGGACTGCTGAGCCATTAAGCGGTGAGACGAGGCGACGCACTCGCGTAGCAAGCAGCTGGGCATTACGTCCAAATAGAACTCGTTTAGAACTGGAGGCCTGCTCTTTTTTTGCGGATCCATTATAAATTACCATCGGATTTTATAATATCCAGGAACTCCAAAACGGAGTATGCCGACCGATTGACACCAGCACTTCTCTTCGTGGTATCCGTTCCTACGCAGTATAGATTTCTTATTGGAGTTTTCACATCCCCAAAGCCGCAATTTATGCCCCAGGATGCTTTTTCAGGTATCAATTCCTGATAATGGATCATATCGATATGCGTTTCGATATCCGGTATGTTATCGATTATTGTTTGAAATGCCTTTTTCTTTATTGTCGATGCATCATATTCGCCGGGCAGGGTAAATGCGAAACCTACCAGTTGATTTCCTTTGGGTGCCAGCGTAGGATCGTAATTTGAGGTCGGAATTACCCAGGCATATGGGTCGGAGTCAACCCACATCTCCGAGCCATAATTGTTAAAGATTTTTTTGGTCAGGCCCAGCCATATGGTGAGGGAATTGACTCTTTTAATGGACGTTAAATTCTTGGTGTATGCAAAGGGCAGGTTATCGATCAGATGGGGCAGGTCGGATGAAAATCCGGAATAAACAACGGTATCGCAATCGTAGCTGTCGTCTGTTGTTACAACCCCTTCCACTCGCTCGCCGCATTCTATCCTTTTCACGGCAACATTGGTTTTGATCTCCACGGTATCTTTGGGAAATGATTCCACAATAGAGCTTACAATGGATTGAAGACCGCCTTTAGGGTATCCCTGGTCTGTGGCGCCTTCCTTTATGAACAGGTCATATAATTTACCTACATAGGGAACAGTTCTGGAATGATGGGTCTTATTGTCTACGAATCGAGAAATGGGAGCATTTTCTATGGATGTTCCAACCATGAAGTAACATAGCCAGTCCAGAAATCTTCGCGTCGTTATGGAGACCTTATTGGGGAGAATCTGAGAGAGAGTGATATTGGAAAAATCCTTGCCGGCATTTTTCAGATACAGGATATTGAACAACGCCCTCATCAAGAGCAATCTGTCCGTCATAGGAAGCAATCCAAACGTCAGCCAGGCATTGATGCTCCAGGGGAACGGCTTTATCTCGCTGCCTATTTTCACATAGTATTTTCCAGATGGGATAAACTCTGGAACTCTTTTGAAATATCTGTCCATCAGTTCCTTGAGCGGGCCGTTCTCCAGCCTGGTTATGATGTGGGGACCAGTATCGACACAATAGCCTTTTACATCATAAGAGCGGCAAACTCCGCCAATGTAACTCTCTTTCTCTAAAATCACTACCTTTTTGCCCTCTCTAGAAAGCACTAGGGCGGACAATAAGCCACTGATTCCGGAACCAATCACAATGACATCATTCTTTTTCATGATATATTTCTCGAATTCGTTTCCCGAATCATTTCGCGTATTCTTTCGCTAGAATTATTAAGGCTTTTGGCTTTGCAGGGCACCATTTCAATTTAGCATATTGACCGGCATGCTTGGGAAACACAATACCAAAAACACCCACCGGCTAAAAAACCCGGCGCTCGATCAGATGGGACGAAGGTTAGGCTGAAAAGAGCCTTTATATCTGATAAGGTGATCTTTCCGCTTTGCAGATGGTTTAATGCGTGGGATGACATGATCACCAGGGAAGATGTGGAGCACATCAGCTGGCTTGCCAGCATCAAGATCGAGGATGAGGAGAAGGATGAGTTAGTGGAGCATTTCAACACCATTCTGGAATACTTCCAACAACTGGATGAGGTGGACACCAAGGGTGTAAAGCCCACCTACCGTGTGGTAGACCTGGCTAATATCTTTCGAGAGGATGCGGCCTGTGATTCCCTCTCCCAGGACCAGGCGCTCAAGAATGCGCCGCGCACAGAAAATGGCTATTTTAAGAGCCCCAGGATTGTGTGATCATGCTCTCGGAATTAAAAGACAGGCTAAAAGCCGAATCATGCGAGGAATATCTTTGCCGGCTCTTTGAGAAAATCGAGAAGAGTTCGCTCAATGCCTTCACCACTTTGGCCAAAGAGAGCGCATTAAAAGATGCCAGGCTGTTCGACAAAAATCCCGGACAGGGCCTTTTGGCGGGAGTGCCTATCGCCATCAAAGGGAGCATCTCCACCAAGGGAATTGAGACCAACTGCAGCTCAAGAATACTGCGCGGCTATATCCCGCCCTATGATGCCCACGTTATCGAGCGCCTCAAGGCGGAGGGGGCCATCATCGTTGGAAAGACCAACATGGACGAGTTTGCCATGGGCACCTCCACTGAGACGAGCTGCTTTGGGCCGACAAAAAATCCCTGGGATCGGGCATGCGTTCCGGGCGGCTCCAGCGGCGGCAGCGCGGCTGTGGTGGCAGGAGGTGAAGCGCCCTGTTCTTTAGGCTCGGATACGGGCGGCTCAGTTCGCTGTCCGGCATCCTTTTGCGGCATTGTGGGACTCAAGCCCACCTACGGCTTGGTCTCGCGCTATGGCCTGGTGGCCTATGCCAACTCCCTGGAGCAGATCGGCCCGCTCACCCACACCGTCGAGGATACCGCTCTTCTCATGGAAGCCATATCGGGGCACGATGAAAGGGATTCCACCTCGGCAGAAGGGGAACGCCATTGTTATTTGCCCGGCCTGGAGGATGGCGTCGCCGGCCTGAAGATCGGCATTCCCAAGGAGTATTTCGGCGAGGGAGTGAACAGAGATGTGGAAAAGGCGGTTTGGGAGGCCATTGCCACCCTTGAGTCGTTAGGCGCATCCTGGCAGGAGATCAGCCTGCCCCATACCCGCTATGCTCTGGCCGCCTACTACGTCATCGCCATGAGCGAGGCCTCATCCAACCTGGCCCGTTTCGACGGCCTGCGCTATGGCTCCCGGCAGGGGGATGACAAGGACTGGCATACTACTTTTTCGGAAATCCGCGCCAAAGGCTTTGGGCCCGAGGTGAAGAGGCGCATAATGCTGGGAACCTATGCCCTCTCCGCCGGCTATTACGGCCGCTACTACCTCAAAGCTCTCCAGGTGAGAACGCTCATCAAAGAGGACTTCCTATGCGCCTTCAAAGATGTAGATCTTATCGCTTCGCCGACCATGCCCATTCCCGCCTTCAAGATTGGAGAGCGCATCAACGATCCGCTCTCCCTCTACATGGCCGATGTCTTCACCGTGCCCATCAATCTAGCAGGCGTTCCCGCCATCTCGGTGCCCTGCGGCTTTGCCGGACATCTGCCCGTGGGCCTGCAGCTCATCGGCCCGCACTTTGGTGAGGCGACGGTGCTTCGCACGGCGCAGGCCTTCGAGGCGGCCACACCTTTCCATGAAGCCCAGCCGGAGGTGATCTAGAAATGGATGACGTCATCATTGGTCTGGAGATACACGTGCAGCTCAACCGCCTGCAATCCAAGATGTTCTGCGGCTGCTCCACGGCCTATCACGACTCTCTGCCCAACAGCCATACCTGCCCCGTCTGCCTGGGGCTGCCCGGCTCTCTGCCCGTGATCAACAAGAGAGCAGTGGAGTATGGCATCAAGGTGGGCCTGGCCTTGAACTGCAAAATTGAAGAGGAGACGCTCTTCTATAGGAAGAACTACTACTACCCCGACCTTCCCAAGGGCTTTCAAATCAGCCAGTACGACTATCCCCTGGCCACAAAGGGTCACATCATGATCCTGGGCGACGACGGCGCGGAACGAAATATTCGCATCAACCGGGCGCATATGGAAGAGGACCCTGGTCGGCTGGTGCATGCCGGCACCATTGACAAGGCCAAGTACACCATGGTGGACTACAACCGCTGCGGCATGCCGCTTCTGGAAGTGGTAACCGAACCGGACCTGTGCTCACCCAAAGAAGCGCGCGTCTTCCTGGACAAGCTGAAAAGCATTCTCGATTATCTGGATGTCTTCGACGGCACACAGGAAGGGTCCATGCGCATCGATGCCAACATATCCCTCAAAGGAGGCGACCGATCCGAGGTCAAGAACATCACCGGCTTCAAGGGCGTGGAAAAAGCCCTCTCCTATGAGATCACCCGGCAAAAGAACTTGCAGCGCAGGAACATCAAAGTGGTGCAGGAGACGCGCCACTTCGATGAGCTTAGAAACATCACAGTCTCCATCAGAAGCAAGGTGGGCGCGCACGATTACCGCTACTTCCCGGAGTGCGACCTGGCCGTCTTGCGTATCGCTCCCTGGGTGCCGGCGATAAGAGCAACGCTCCCGGAGCTGCCCGACATTAAACGGGAGAGGTTTGTCAAGCAGTACAGCCTGGCGGATGATCATGCCAAATCCTTAACCTCAGAGATCAAGCTGGCCAACTTCTACGAGGCCGTCGCGGCGCGGGCCGCGCCCAGGCTGGCCGCGGTCTGGATCGCCGATGTGCTCAAGGGCGAGCTGAACTATCGCGACCTCTCCATTGAGAGCTTCCAAGAGGAGCACATGGCCGAGATTGTGCAAATGCTGGAGCAGAGCAAGATCAGCGAGGACGGAGCGGTGCAGATCATACGCGAGCTGCTCGACAAGAAGGGCGGCACGCCGGGAGAAATCGTCCTGGCCCTGGGTCTTTGCAGGGCGGAGGACGATGCCGTGCAAAAAGCTGTCCGCGAGGCCGTGGCGGAGAGCGCGGCGGCTGTTGCGGACTACAAAGCAGGCAGCGAGCGGGCCCTGAACTTCGTAGTGGGTTTGGTCATGAAGAAGACGCGGGGCAAGGCCGATGCGGGCGAGGTGCACAAGCTGGTGAAGGCTGAGGTGGAGAAGGCCTGATCCAGCGAGGCAGAAAAAACCAATGTTTTGACTTCGCGGCTTCGCGCCTTCGCGTGAAACCGGACCCTGGTGAGTCTCACGCGAAGCCGCTGGCTCTCTCCCGGAGGATTATCGAAGTTCATGGGGGAAGAATGTGGATAGAATCGGTTGTGAACAAAGGCTGCGCGGTGTACTTCACCATTCCTTAGATTTGGAATAAAAAGATAAATATTTGAATCTCACTGCTTACTTTCAAACACTATGGTCTTCTCGGACTTCCGTTCCATTCCACCTTGGGCCTTTTGCAGATTGTTCTGGATATTCCCGTTGGACGGCTCCAGAGCCAGAGCCTTCTCAAAGCAGCTTTGCGCCTCATCGAGAGAATTCAGCTCCATCAAGACCAATCCTTTGGTGTTCCAGGCATCAACGTTCTTGGAATTGAGCTTTATCGCCTTGTCCAGGAGAGGAAGAGACTCGTTGAAACTACCCTGCATAGCCAAGATCCTGCCTTGCCGATACCAGGCCATATCAAGTGACGGGTTTAAGGCCGCGGCCTGGCTGTAGGCCTGCAATGCCTCCTTAGATCGTTCCGTTTCCTCCAGGATCATGCCTTTATTAAACCAATAATTAGCATTTTTGGGGTTGATCTGCAAGGCCATCTCCAGAGAATTTAAGGCCTCTTCATGCTGCCTCATGCCACCGGAAAGGATCAGGGCCCGGTCATTGTAAGCCTGTGCATTGGAGCCGTCCAGGAGGATGAGCTGGTCAAAGCTGTCTACAGATTCACTGTATCTTTTCATAATGCGGAGAAGATTAGCTTTGAAGCTCCAAGCCCAGGTATCGCTGGAGTTCATCCCTAGGTATTCATCGATGTCCTGCAAGGCCAGGGAGTAGGAACCGTTATTGTAGTCGCTCTGAGTCTCTGAAAGCCAATAATTGGCATCCTGGCTTACAGCGGGCAGGATGGTTACCAGGAAAAAGGCCAGTAGAAGGAGTGCTATGGACTTCATGCTTCCTAATGTATTCTAGGAAGTGGATATAGCTTGCGGTCGAATTTCGGTATTAGTATCCTACCAATCTTAATAAAAGTAGTGAAGATCGCTTAGAGTGCGACCTTCTCCGCCTCATCTGCCGTATAGCCCATATGAACCACGGTGCATAGCTTCTTGACCAGAAGCGTCGGGTTTTTCGCCTGGAAGATGTTTCTGCCGAAGGCGACGCCTGTCGCGCCGACCGATATTGCGTCATAGACCATCTGCAAGAGGTCCTTTTCCGTGTCCATCTTGGGTCCACCGGCGATAACTACCGGCACGCTGCAGCCCTCTACAACCTCTTTGAAGGTATCAGGAGATCCGGTGTAGTTGGTCTTGACAATATCAGCCCCCAGCTCAGAACCGATTCGTGCGGCAAGCTTGACGAACTCGACATTGTGCTCGGACTTGACCTTCGGTCCGCGAGGGTACATCATGGCAATGAGAGGCATGCCCCACAGATCGCAGGTTCGGGCTACTCTGCCCAAATCATGCAGCATTTCTGCTTCATCATCCGCACCCACATTGACGTGAATGCTTACCGCATCAGCGCCCACTCTTATAGCATCCTCCACCTCAGTCACAAGAACCTTGTGATTAGGATCCGGACCAATTGAACTTGATGCCGAGAGATGGATAATCAATCCGATATCGCGTCCATAGCCCCGGTGGCCGTGCAGCGGCAGGCCCATGTGTCCTAAAACAGCATTGGCGCCGCCCTCAGCTACCTTGTCCACCGTGGCGGGCATGTTCGTCAGACCGGCGATGGGGCCTACAGAGATGCCGTGATCCATGGGTACAATGACCGTTCTGTGAGTCTTGCGATCCAAAATACGCTCCAGTCTTATCGCCTTTCCGATCTTGCTCATGACCAGTATCGATGTGAATACTAAAATTAAAGATGATGGTCCAGATAGAGCAATGTGGCCAGGCCGTAGATGTAGGGCAGGGAGAAGAGAGAGAGCAAGGCACCGATAAAAGGAATGGTGGGAAGCACTGCGCCGATGGCCAGGGAGGCGAGGACTACTATCAGAGCATCAGAGAGGTTGGTCTCGACAAAACGGTAGCTTGCTTTCAGGGCCTCTATGCCGGATTTGCCGTCAATCATTACCGTTTGGGCGACGAAGTAGAAGGCGAAGCTCAGGATCACTCCTGGGATGAGGAAAAGCACATATCCAAAAGCTACAATTATGCCGGCCAGGAGGGAGGTGAGGACAAGCGGCTCCATCTTGGCTAAAGTAGCCTGCCAGGCGCGGGAGAGATCGGCCTTGTTACCGATGGATGCCTCTCGAATCATCTCTATTGTCATGCCTTCCGCCAGGAAGAAGAGTACGATCATCAGTATTAGGAATAGGAAAAGTCCTGCCAGGGCAAAGAACGCGACGAATCCTTCTTCTCCGAAGACTGCTACCAGCCCCATGTAGCCCGCGAAGATCACCATACCCAAGATGAGAGCTGCTATGGGAATGAGGGAAGGCACAATCATAATGGGATTGTCCCTGTAGATCTGGAAGGCACGGGAGAATAACTCACCTAGCGCCCTTTTCTTCGGGCTTTTTGTCTTTGCCTCTTCCATGATTGGGGCAAGAACATTGGGTTGTGGATCTGATTGAGGATCTAGCGGATCTGAATCTGAATTCATGCATTATGTTCTTGATCTGAATCTATATAAAATTGTTGAGATTTGCATTCTTCAAGCGAGCCCTTAATATCTTTGGAAACTATCGCTTATTGGGGATTAAAAATGAAGTGGTTAGTTATAATATTCAGCATTATGATCACTGCCCTGCACCCAGCAATGGCGGTGGGCACGAATCCCACTTTGACCATTGTGGGCGAGGGAACAGTGACAGTTCCTGCGGATACGGCGATCGTCTCCGTCTCTGTGGAGAGCAACATTAATAATATGACGGCAGCCCAGGCGGCGGTCCAGGAGAAGATGGAGAGGGTAATCGATGCTTTGAAGGTGGCAGGCGTCAAAGATGAGGAGATTTTGCCGGGCCAGTCCAGTGGGGTTTCCAGCTATCAGTCCACCAGCAAGGTCTGCAAGAGAGTAAACAATAGCACGGTATGCGAGAATAACACCGCACAGGCCTCTTCCTTAGAGCGATCATTGATCGTCCGTCTCAAGAGCACCGATTCGTCCAAGATCAACCAGGTGCTGGAAGCGGCCCGCTCCGCCGGGGCTCAGGCTGATGTCGCGGGGTACGGTCTAAGCGATGCCGGCAAGGCAGCAGCAGAGGCTCGCCAAAAAGCGGTGGCCAATGCCAAAGAGAATGCCGCCGGTTTGGCTGCCGAGGAAGGTGTGCGTCTAGGAAAGGTGCTGGACATATCAGATTACGGCTATCCGCTTGACCTTAACGATTACTACGGCAGCTCGGCACAGCTCGGCATGGTGGATGTCACGTCCTACGTAATAATAACATATGAGTTCGAAATATAATATTTTTTTGTAACCATAATCTATAAAGCTTTTTAGATTGAGTGCATTGACATGAAAAATATACGCATAGTTTTTCTGGGGATAATGCTCTTGTTTCTGGTCGTACCGCTTGCCTTTGCCGTGGAGAATAATGTGTCCAAGCTGATAGTGCAGGGTGAAGGCAAAACGAGTGCTGCTCCGGACAAGGCGACGATTGTGCTAGGCGTGCAGACACGAGACGCCAGCGCTGCAATTGCTGCGGCGGAAAATGCCAGGCAAATGAATGAGACCATAACCGCATTGCTGGCTGCAGGAATTGCCGAAAATGAAATTCAGACCAGCAGCTATACCCTAAGCACAGAGCCTCAAGATGTGTCTGCCATGGCGGGAGAGAAGCAAAAAGCCCCGGTGTTCCTCTCTTCGAACACAGTAACCGTGAATCTGAACAATACTGCCGATGTGGGACGGGTACTGGACGCCGCCGTATCAGCAGGCTCAAACAGCATTCAGGAGGTTACCTTCGACCTGCAAAATCCCGGGCCGCAAAGAGATCAGGCATTGACTAGGGCCATTCTGGACGCCCAAAGGAAGGCCGAGGTTGCCGCCAAGGCAGCAGGCGTGAAGCTGGGACGGGTGCTGGAAATCTCGGAGGGCTACGGATATGTTGCAGCCGCATCCAGGAGCGCCGCGTTTGACGTTGCCACACCAATTCTGCCCGGCAAGATGGAGATCACAGCCAGCGTGACCGTGACCTACGAGATATCTTAGCTGTACATCGGCTCGGGCGGGCCCGCAATCCTGTTTGTCGGCCCTCCCCCAAAGATCTCCTGGAACTTCCAGACCACATAAAGCTCGCATTTGAAGTTATTCCGAATGGCCCCCATCAGCGCGTTCTTGGTGAGACCATCATAATAGATCTCTCGCGTGAAACGAATGCTCTGCATATCGCTTCCCGCCGGCTCTATCTCAAAACTGGAATCCTGGAAGAGCAGATCATAGCGCATCTGCCAGATCAAGCGCTCTTTCTCCTTGGGAGGCATAGCGGACAGAGCCATCTGGTGCGAGTCGGCCAGCCTTATCCGGCTGAATACTACTATCATGTCCTCGTGGTTTTTAGGCTGAATAATGGATAAATGCCGGCCGGACTGTGCGGGAAACTCTGCTGCCAACTGAAAGTAAAGATTCTCCTGCGGGACCTCTTCCTTGAACAGCCCCTCCTGGACCAGCCAGGCCTTTACCCTATCACGGGTCTCTTCGACCACCATTGATGACATCTTATTTCTCACCACAATTGATTTTGCTCATTTCGGTTCAGGCATATCTCTCCTGAGGTTTATTAATATGCCCCAGACGTATTAATGATAATATAATTATTAAAATTGGTTAAAAGGGAAAAAAATAGACGGATGGAGACCCAGGCGGTCTCCATGCTATTGATTATGCTTCGTCTTCCGCTGAGACGCCAATATCTCCTGTGTACCACCCCTCCTCCGACATATTGAAATCCCAGCCAGGGGGCTGCCATCCGTCATACCTGGTAGTGTAGGGCTGACTGCCCGTTCCCTTGACTATGACAGAGGCCTCCGCCTCTGCTGATGCGCTGCCCTCTCCGGTTATGGCAACGCCGCGCACCTTGACCTTGTTAACCTGCTGGCCATCTCTTAGAGCCCGAGCCACATAATCGATGGTTATGACTTTGCCAGCGGGAACGGTGTTGAAGACCCACTCCACCCTTCCCAGACCGTATTTGGCAGGCGTCTGATTGACCTCGACGATTTGCAGAGTAGCCGGCAGGTAATCCACAACCGTTACAGCCATGGGGTAATTGGCCAGATTCTGCAGGACTATCCTGTAATCGATCAGGGTCTCGTCGGAAGGCTCGACGATGGCCGTCTTCTCGATAGCCAGCTCCGGTGAGCAGCAGCCCAGCCAGTTGACGGGTATGACGGCATAGCTGGCCGCGTTCACCCATCCGCCGCTGTAGCCTCCGTACACATCCACCCGATTGACCAGATCTCCGAGGGTAATAGACTCAGTGACATTCAGCTCCAGCTCAATGTCCAGGTTGTCTCCTATGCCCAGGTGGGTCAGCGTCCAGTTGGCACGGGTCTTGCCCAAGGATGACGGTTTGATGGATGAGTAGACATATTCAGTGCCCGGCGGGAACCTATCCATTACCTGGATGGGGGCCAGAGCCCTATTGCCGTCATTGGTTATGTGGATGGTGTAGAGGGCAATGGTGGCATTGGTGCCGTTGTACCAGCGGTTAATGGTCGTTCCATCTTTGGTCACGGTCATGTGAGGCACATCGTACTTGGAGACGCCGGTTTGGAGGATATGCCTCTTGACGTCGTAGCTGCCCACATAACGCTCTTCGTTATCCACCTCATTGGTCTTGTTGGGTCCGGTCATGATGGCCCGGTAGTCGGCTGTTCCCTGGAAAGTGGCCTCTGTGCTCATCTCATTGAGACCGCGCGCTTGCGTGGTCTTCTCCATGCTCTCGATGCCGGTGTACTTTTCGCTGATGTAGCTTACCGTACGATTGTCCTGGCTGCTGCCCGAGGCGCAGCTGGCGTTGGACTTAGCTGCGGGGCTGCTATCATTGCCTTTCATGAGAGCGCCGCCCCGCAAAGTTGTGTCGCTGCTCTTGGAGAGCATGCCCTCGCTCCAGAGCAGATCCTGGGATGTTTTTACCCGGGGTGTGTAGCTGAAGCTGCTGGGCCGGCTGCCCACCTTCAAATCCTTGTAAATGTAGCTGGTGGGCGTATCGATCTTTTCCTCGACCTGGTAGGAGCCCGAGCCTGACTCATAGGTTCTTTGGGTGTCCCGAATTCTCTTATCCACCGCCACATAGCCCACACCGGTTGCGGACTTGTTGGACTCAACGTTCTTGCCGTACTCGCTTACCTTCTCCTGGATGCCGAAAGATCCGGTGTAGTCCTCCTGCATCTCAAAGATGGGCGTGGCCTTGGCCAAAGAGCCCGGCTCGGATTTCTTCAGGAATCCCAGATGGGCCTGGCCTACGAAGGAGGAGTTGATATCCATGATGGACTCGTTCTTGTCAACCTTAAGGCTCCCATCCCGATCGATCTTTGTGGCGAAGGTGTATTCCTCGTTAATGGAGGCGCCGGTGATGAAGTTCTTGGCCTTGTGTTTATTGATCCAGAGCGTGTTGTAATCTATGGACCGGTTGGCAGGGAGCTGGAACGTGGTAGGTGCATAGACCGCCGAGACGTCCTCTTTGTCTTCGATGGAGAAGTTCTTGGAGTTGTATTTCAGCTCATGCTCTGTCACGTACTGGCCGCTTCCGTGCTCCTTGGTCATTATCTCTGTTCCCAGCTCCATTCCGATTCCCACGATTGCGCAGTCCGAATAAGTCTCCTTATCCACCTGCACAGATACGCAGTTCCTCAGAGCGAAGCCTTCCAGAGATGTCGAGTAGTCGTTATGTACGTTTACGAATCCTTCACCCGATACACTCTGCTCCATACCGAATTTGGAATCCGCCTTGGTGGGAACCCGAGCGATGACTCTGAAGTCCATGCAGGTCCCTGCCGGGATCTCGGCCACCACCCAACTGACCTTTGTTCCCATCATCTGAACCGGATACAATACCTCCACCGGGTGGCTGAAGATATCTGTGATATTCACATTTCGCCAGGGAGTTGCGCCGTAGTTGCAGACAGTGATGGTGTAGGTTATCTCCTCACCCCGTTGCACAGTCGTCTTATCTGCGACTTTGTGGACCACATTGGATGGATCGTTGTAGAAATCCAGGCCATTGATGTTTGCATCTACCAAAGTTCTCTGGTAGCAGCCCTCGGCTGGTGAAACCTGTTTCCAGCCGGCTTGAGGCACTTCACATACCGTGTAGGATCCGGCTGACAGGCCACAGACCTGCCAATAACCGGTGGCGTTGGTTGTAGCGGTCAATGTACCCGTTGCATTGGTCACCTGGATGGTCCAGCCGCCCAGGCCCTCACCGTTGCTGTTGTCGTACTTGTGGCCGGAGAGGCATAGGAGCTCGGACTGCTTGTTGTAGAAGTCCAAACCGTTGATGTTTGCATCTACCAAAGTTCTCTGGTAGCAGCCCTCGGCTGGTGAAACCTGTTTCCAGCCAGCTTGAGGCACTTCGCATACCGTGTAGGGTCCGGCTGACAGGCCACAGACCTGCCAATAACCGGTGGCGTTGGTTGTAGCTGTCAATGTAACAGTTGCATTGGTCACCTGGATGGTCCAGCCGCCCAGGCCCTCACCGGTGCGGTTGTCGTACTTGTGGCCGGAGAGGCATAGGAGCTCGGACTGCTCGTTGTAGAAGTCCAGGCCATCGAGGTTTGCATCTACCAGCGCCACATTCTGGCAAATCAGGCCTACCGCCTTCCAGCCAGCTTGAGGCACTTCGCATACCGTGTAGTATCCGGCTGACAGGCCACAGACCTGCCAATAACCGGTAGCGTTGGTTGTAGCTGTCAATGTACCCGTTGCATTGGTCACCTGGATGGTCCAGCCGCCCAAGCCCTCACCGGTGCGGTTGTCGTACTTGTGGCCGGAGAGGCATAGGAGCTCGGACTGCTCGTTGTAGAAGTCCAGGCCAGTGAGGTTTACATCTACCAACGTGATCTGGTGGCAGTCCCCGACTGGTAAAACCTGTTTCCAGCCGGCTTGAAGCACTTCGCATACCGTGTAAGGTCCGGATGACAGGCCGCAGACCTGCCAGTAGCCGGTGTCATTGGTGACGGCAGTCAATTGGTTCGTGGCGTTGCTGACCGTGATGGTCCAGCCGCTCAGGCCCTCACCGGTGCTGTTTTTGTACTTATGGCCGGAGATGCACAGGCCGTGCGGATCGTTGCCGAAGTCCAGGTTGGTGATGCTCACATCATCCACAGTTATGCGATAGCATCCATTCGGATAGTTAGGACCGATTGGGCTGATCTGTGTCCAGCCGGGCTTCAGGGTCTCGCAGACCGTGTAATTGCCTTTTTGCAATCCGCAGATCCGCCAGTAGCCGGTAGCATTGGTAACCGCACTCTTGGCCTGCCCGGAATCGTCCGTAGCTGTGATGGTCCAGTCGCCCAGGCCTTCGAGGGTGATGGTGTCGATCTTGCGTCCAGAGATGCACTGGGTCAGGGTGTTGGTGAAGTTGAGGTCAGTGACATTCTGGCCCTCCATGATCACTGTGTAGCAGTCCACGGGATTAAGCCGCACCCAATCTGGCTGCAAGACCTCGCAGACCGTGTAGGTGCCGTTCTCCAGGCCGCAGATCTGCCAGAAGCCAGTGGGCGTCGTTAGGGCGGTTCCGACAACATCTCCTGAGCTGTTCCTGGCCTCGATGGTCCAGTCGCCCAGGCCCTGGCCCTTCTCATTCAGCTTGAAGCCCTCTATGCAGCTGGGCAGGGTGTTGGTGAAGTTGATATTGCTCAGGTTGTTGCATATTGTAAGATCCACCGTCACCGTTGCAGGTGTCAGCGGCTTGTAGTTGCCCTGCATTACCTCACTTACCTCATAGGTTCCGGGCGTAAGCCGGCAAATCTCCCAGTGGCCGGATGAGTCGGTTAAGGCGCTTCCCACTAAGCCCGAGCTATTCCTGGCCTCGATGGTCCAGCCGGAGAGGCCATTGCCGCGCTCGTTCAGCTTGTAGCCGGACAGGCAGTTCAGGCGAGCGTTGCGGAACTCCAGGTTGGTGACATTGGAGTTGGTGAGATCTACTTCGACACATCTTTCTGTTACATTCCTCCAGCCGTCAATGACTTGCTCGCAAACCGTCCAGGTGCCGGGGATGAGGTTACAGAACTGGAAGTAACCAGTACTGTTGGTGTAGGTGACAAAGGCTCCACCATTCGGATTGCTGATATCTATCTGCCAGTGCGGCAACCCTTCGCCGGTGCAGTCGTCAACCTTGCGGCCTTCGATGCACAGCAGGCGGGTGTTCACGAAGTCCACGCTGCTGTTGTCGCAGGACAGGATGACGTTATGGCACTGATCTCCAACAGCCATCCAGCCGGGCTGCATGGTCTCGCAAACTGTGTAGGCGCCGGGCTCAAGGCCGCAGAACTGGTAGTAGCCGGTGGCGTTGGTTGGTGCAGTGCCAACTGTGCCGCTGCTGTTAGTCAGGACCATTTCCCAGCCGGACAGGCCTGATTGTGTGTGACTGTCGATCTTTCTGCCTGTGATGCAGAGAAGCGGAGTGTTGACGAAGTCAATGCCGGTCCGGTTATCACAGGACAGGGCAACATTCTGGCAGGCGTCTCCTACTGCCATCCAGCCAGCCTGCAAAGTCTCACAGACACGGTAGTCACCGGGGGCAAGATCGCAGAACTTGTAGTAGCCGGTGGCGTTGGTTGGTGCAGTGCCAACTGTGCCGCTGCTGTTGGTCAGGACCATCTGCCAGCCGGGCAGGCCGGCTTTGGTGCAGTCATCGGTCTTGCGACCCTCGATGCAGAGAAGCGGGGTGTTGACGAAGTCAATGCCGGTCCGGTTATCACAGGACAGGGCAACATTCTGGCAGGCGTCTCCTACTGCCATCCAGCCAGCCTGCAAAGTCTCACAGACACGGTAGTCACCGGGGGCAAGATCGCAGAACTTGTAGTAGCCGGTGGCGTTGGTGGCGACAATGTCCACTGTGCCGCTGCTGTTGGTCAGGACCATCTGCCAGCCGGGCAGGCCGGCTTTGGTGCAGTCATCGGTCTTGCGGCCTTCGATGCAGAGAAGCGGAGTGTTGACGAAGTCAATGCCGGTCCGGTTATCACAGGACAGGGCAACATTCTGGCAGGCGTCTCCTACTGCCATCCAGCCAGCCTGCAAAGTCTCACAGACACGGTAGTCACCGGGGGCAAGATCGCAGAACTTGTAGTAGCCGGTGGCGTTGGTGGCGACAATGTCCACTGTGCCGCTGCTGTTGGTCAGGACCATCTGCCAGCCGGGCAGGCCGGCTTTGGTGCAGTCATCGGTCTTGCGGCCTTCGATGCAGAGAAGCGGAGTGTTGACGAAGTCAATGCCGGTCCGGTTATCACAGGACAGGGCAACATTCTGGCAGGCGTCTCCTACTGCCATCCAGCCAGCCTGCAAAGTCTCACAGACACGGTAGTCACCGGGGGCAAGATCGCAGAACTTGTAGTAGCCGGTGGCGTTGGTTGGTGCAGTGCCAACTGTGCCGCTGCTGTTAGTCAGGACCATTACCCAGCCGGGCAGGCCGGCTTTGGTGCAGTCATCGGTCTTGCGGCCTTCGATGCACATGCGCTTCTGGTTCGTGAAGTTCTGGTTGTTCAGGTCGCCGCTGCAGCCGAGGCCCACTGTGATTTGAGAGGGACCAACCGGCATCCAGCCACTCTTGCTCGTCTCAGTCAGTGTGTAAGTTCCGGGCATCAGGCTGCAGAACGAATACAAACCGTTGGCATTGGTGGTGTCGGTTCTGGTTATGGTGCCATTGGTAAGAGTGATCTTCCAGCCGGAGAGGCGGGTGTTGGTGCAACCGTCCAGCTTGTAGCCTCTGATGCAGTGCTTCCTTTGGTTGGTGAAATTCTGGTTGGTGAGGTTGGCGTTGCAGCTCAGTGTCACGCTCAGTGTGGGTGAAGTGACCGCCGCCCAGCTGCTCTTAATCGTCTCAGTCAAGGTGTAAGCTCCGGGCATCAAGCCGCAGAACTCGTATTTGCCCTGGGCCCCGGTAATCTGGGTGACCGAGAAAGTGGGGGTGCTGTTGGTCAGGGTTATCGTCCAGCCTGATATGCCGGCCCTGGTACAATTATTCAACTTATAGCCGCTGATGCACTGTGTCTTGGTGTTGGTGAAGTTCTGGTTGGTGACGTTATTGCCGCAAGTCAGGGGCACAGTGATGGACACCGGGCTCGTGGACTTCCAGCCGGCACGGGTTTCTTCGGTTAAGGTGTAAGATCCTGCCGCCAGGTTACAGAACTGGTATTTGCCGCTGGCGTCGGTGGTCTGGGTGACCGAGAAACTGGGTGTGCTGTTGGTCAGGGTTATGGTCCAGCCTGTGATTCCAACATTGTTGCAGCTATCTTTCTTGTAGCCGCTGATGCACAGAATCTTGGTGTTGGTGAAGTTCTGGTTGGTGACGTTATTGCCGCAAGTCAGGGGCACAGTGATGGACACTGGGCTTGTGGACTTCCAGCCGGATCGGGTTTCCTCGGTTAAGGTGTAAGATCCTGCCGCCAGGTTACAGAACTGGTATTTGCCGCTGGCGTCGGTGGTCTGGGTGACCGAGAAACTGGGTGTGCTGTTGGTCAGGGTTATGGTCCAGCCCAGGATTCCAACATTGCTGCAGCTATCTTTCTTGTAGCCGCTGATGCACAGAATCTTGGTGTTGGTGAAGTTCTGGTTGGTGACGTTATTGCCGCAAGTCAGGGACACAGTGATGGACACCGGGCTTGTGGACTTCCAGCCGGCACGTGTCTCCTCGGTTAAGGTGTAAGGTCCTGCCGCCAGGTTACAGAACTGGTATTTGCCGTCTGCACCGGTCAGCATGAAAGTGCTGTAGGTGCCGTTAGCAACTGTTACCTTCCAGCCGGAGATCGGGGCATTCGTGCAGCCGTCTTTCTTGTAGCCGCTGATGCACGAGACCCTCTGGTTTGTGAAGTTCTGGTTGGTCAGGTTGCTGCCACAGGGTAAGGTCAAGGAGAGAGACACAGGGCTCGTAGACTTCCAGCCGGAGCGAGTCTCCTCGGTTACCGTGTAGGGGCCGGGGGCCAAATTGCAGAACTGGTATTTGCCGTCTGCACCGGTCAGCATGAAGGTGCTGTAGGTGCCGTTAGCAACTGTTACCTTCCAGCCGGAGATCGGGGCATTCGTGCAGCCGTCTTTCTTGTAGCCGCTGATGCACGAGACCCTCTGGTTTGTGAAGTTCTGGTTGGTCAGGTTGC
>Ga0247842_10000364_pt1 | contig 98153 bp, 85 predicted proteins | sample LaCruzMarch2015__3_FD_192411 | JGI IMG/M metagenome (GOLD analysis project Ga0247842, IMG submission 192411) | Freshwater microbial communities from meromictic Lake La Cruz, Castile-La Mancha, Spain - LaCruzMarch2015_19m | ecosystem: Environmental > Aquatic > Freshwater > Lake | place: Spain... | reverse complement strand
TCTGCTTCCGCTTCAACAGACGCTTTGTGTTGGCGAGGATGACTGAGCGGATTGCGAATGCGGTCTGCTGCTGTAAGCCCTGCCCGGAGTGGGCACTGAGGCTCGCGGAGGCTTATGGGTAATCAAGAAATGGGTTGCCAGCTGATGCTCATGTGTTCCTTCAAGATCATAGTCGTTTTGTATTCTCTGATCTGCCCAGGCCCTATCGAGGTCTTCATCTGATTCGCGATCCCAGGGACGTATTGATCTCGGGTGCCCACTATCACGGTCGCTCTGGCGAGGCGTGGCTCCATGTTCGGCAGGCGAGGTTGTTAGGACGGAGCTATCAGCAGGCGATCCGCGGATGCCGTTCTCTGGCTGATGCCATTGCTTTTGAAATGCGCCATGAGGGTGGGCGTACGATTCGAGAGATGTTGTCTTGGACCTACTCGAACCCCTTGATTCTTGAAGTCAAGTATGAAGCAATTGCTGGCGGCGAGGGGATGAAGTGCATGGCTGACATCTTTTCTTTCTTGGGTTATTCGCAGGATGCCTTGCCCGAGCTTTTGGCTATTGTCAGAGGTGTGAGTATCTTTCGCGGTGGTGCCGATTGCCTGGGGCATGTCAGGGATGGCCGCGCTAAACAATGGGCTCAGGTATTTGATGAACGCCTGAAGGCTCTGTTCATCGGTTGTTTTGATGATGCGCTGATTCGGTTGGGATATGAAGTGAATCATGATTGGTGAAGCACTTTGGCGCTCCCAGCTTTTTCGCAGCCGGAGTTAGCGTTGATCTTGCTCACTCCTCGCTTGCCCGTCGTTGCTCAGGGCATTCCGCAGGCTGTTGATGATCTCGATGCTGAAGATCAGTGCCCTGCCGTTGTGGTAAGCCTCCTTCCACTGGTCGGCCTTGGCACCGTTGACGGACCCATCCGGGTGCACTTCGGCGTGCCATTCCCCTTCCGTCCAGTCGGTCTGCTGCTCCATCACCCACTGCAGGGTCTGCTCGAACACTTGCACATACCGTGTTTCCCGTGTCAGCCGGAACAGGGTGAGGCTGCTCATCAGCGCCTCGGCCTGCACCCACCACACCTTGCGGCGGTCCTGCGCCTTGCGGTGGAAGCCACCGCTGTAGAAGAAGCCGCCCCGGGCGCCATCCCAGCCGTGGCGATAGGAATAATCGAACAGGCGGCCATAGACATCGAGCCAGGTCGCGTTCGACCGCCCGGCGGTTTCGATCGCGTCCGCCAGCAACCAGATGGTTTCCAGGTCGTGCCCGTAGGACACCAGGGCCCCTCCACCCCTGAGGATCGGCGTCCAGTCGCGCTGGTGCTGATCGGTGCAGGCGCCCAGCTCCTGCCGCACCACGGTGTTGCCCAGGATGGTGATCAGCTCCAACAGCCGCTGCCGTGCCCGCAGGGAGCCGCTGGCGCGCACGTACTCAGCCAGCGCCTCCAGCAGGTGCAGGTGTGTGTTGGTGAGCTTGGCGCCTGCCGGACCGCCGATCGGCGAAGTCCGCCGCGCCGCTGGCGCCGACCAATCCACGCCGAACAGTTCGTGATACCCGCCGTAGACGGCGTCATGGCCGTGGCGATCGATGTGATCAAACAGCTCGCCGGCATGGGCCAGGGCCTCGGGATCGCCCGTGGCGCGAACGTAGCCGGAGAGGGCGAACAGCGCGAAGGCCTGGCCGTAGATCACCTTCGTGCCATCCACCACGCACCTGCCGCTGGCGTCCACCGTCCACACGTAGCCGCCGTGCACCGGGTCCTGGAAGCGATCGACAAGAAAGCGGTAGCCGTGCTCCGCCGCCTCCCGCATGGCCGCCGCCGGTTGCTCGCTGTAGGCCAGGCGGGCGAACAGCCACAGCAGGCGTGCCTGGGTCACCAGTGATTTCGTCGGCTGCGGCCCCGGCCGCCCCGCGGCAGCAAGCGCCACGGTGTAACCGCCGTGTCGCTGGTCCAGCACGTGCGGGTACCAGAACGGCAGCACGGCCTCGTTCAGGTTTCGCGCCAAGGCCGGCAGGGCCGCCTCCAGCCGTGCCACCGGATCGCGCCAGGCGGCCGCTGGCGCGGTCATTCCGCCCGTTGCCCGGCCCGGCTCTGCCGCAGCCAGAGGCGGGCGTAGGCACCGCCGGTCGCCAGCAGCTCCTGGTGGCGCCCCTGTTCCACGATCCGCCCCTGCTCGATCACCACGATCTGATCGGCCTGCACGATCGAACTGAGCCGGTGCGCGACCGTGAGCACCGTGCGCGGCCCCTGGAAGGCGGCCAGCGCCTGCTGGATGCCGTGCTCGCTGTGGCTGTCGAGGGCGCTGGTGGCTTCATCGAGGATCAGCAGCTGCGGGTCGCGCAGCAGGGCGCGCGCCAGTGACAGCCGCTGCCGCTGCCCGCCGCTCAGCCGGTAGCCCCGCTCGCCGATGGCGGTGGCGTAGCCGTGGGGGAGTTCCTTGATGAAGCCGTGGGCGCCGGCGATGCGGGCGGCCGCTTCGATCGCGGCTACGTTGCTATCCGCGCTGCCGAAGGCGATGTTGTCGCGGATCGAGGCATTCAGCAGAAGCACGTCCTGGCTCACCACGCCCAGTTGCCGCTGCCAGCTGTCGAGATCGAGGCTGCACAGGTCAACGTTGTCGATCAGCACCCGGCCGCTGCTGGGATCCTGCAGGCCCACCAGCAGATCCACCAACGACGACTTTCCCGCCCCGGACGGCCCCACCAGGGCCACGGTGCTGCCGGCCGGAATCCACAGGTCGATAGCCGTGAGGCTGGGCTCGGCGCGGGCCTCGAAGCGCAGCCCGACCGCCTCGAAGCGCACCCCGTGCCGCAGGCCCGTGAAGGGGCTGCCGCCCTGGCGCCGGAAGCTCTTGTCGCCGGTCTGCAGCAGGTCGTCGAGCTGCTCGATCCGGCCGCTGTTCTCGGCCAGTTGGTTGAAGCTGGCAGCGGTTTGGATAAGGCGCAGATTGAGCCGCTGCAGGGCCAGCACAAAGGTGACCAGCTTGGGAATCAACGTTTCGGCGCTGCCGCCGAACAGCTGCCAGCTGAGCCCCACGATCAGCAGCGCGGCCACCACAGGCAGCAGGTCGCTGACCGGCTCCTGGATGCTCATCAGGCGGCTCAGCTGCCGCATCGGCGCCTCCAGGCTCGCCATCTGAGCGGCCACCTGCCGCTGGGCACCGCCTGTGGCGGCGCTGCTGTGCAGCAGCCGCAGCAACTGGATGTCTTCGGTGATGCGGGCCGCCACCTCGCGCCGCCTCCCCTCCAGCACGCCGCTGGCCCGGGCCAGCCGGGGGCGGATGGTGCGTTGCAGCGCCGCCACTGCCCCGCCCAGCGCGATCGCCACCAGCAGCAGCGCCGGCGACAGCACCGCCAGGATGGCCACATAGGCCAGCACCAGCATCAGGTTGGAGCAGATCCGCCCGAGCTGCTCGATCTCCAACTGCACCGCCTGGGGCGACACCGTGGCCCGGTGCACCAGGTCGCCCACCTTGAAGCGGCTGGCGCAGGCATAGCTCAGGCTCAGGATGTGGCGGTGCAGCTCCGGCGTGATGCAGGCCTGGCAGCGGGCGGCGAAGTAGCCGGCCGTGATCCCGTTCAGGTAGCGGCTGCCGCTGGCCAGCAGCTGCAGCACCAGGGCGGCGCTGAGATACACGAGGAACAGGGTGTCCTGGGGCAGGGTGGCCAGCCCCCAGGGGCCGGAAGGGGGAGCCCCGGCCAGCAGGCCCGCCGCTCGGAAGATCACCGCGAAGCTGCCGAACTCCGTGACGGCCAGCAGCACCGTGGAGACCACGTTCACGGCCAGCAGTCGCCACTGCTGGCGCGCCGTGGCGCGGATCATGCGCGCCACTGGCGTGGTGGCCACGAAGGGAATGCCCACCGCACGGAGAGTGGTGCACCGTTTGGCCCACCAGTGGCGGGCGCCTCGCTCCCGGCGTCCGATTGCCAGTGGCGGGGTGGGCGGCGCAGCGGCTGGATGGGCGCGCCTCACGGCCGCGCTCCCGGCTCAGCGGCTGCGTCCATGGGAGCCACTGGCTCGCTGCCTGAGGACCGTGACTCCAGCGGTGCGCCGCCCGCATCCAGCTCCGGCGCCTGCAGGGCCAGCACCATCCCCACCAGCAGCCACAGCAGCAGCTGGGCCTGCCCGCCCAGTGGCACGCGCTCGATGATCCGCTGCGGCGTCCACAGCGACAGCGCCATGGCCACCGCCAGGAGGCGCCATTGGGGGCGCTGCCGCGTGATCGCCAGCCGCAGCGTCATCAGCAGGGCCGGAAACAACAGGATGTTGTCGTAGTTGAGGTGATAGAAGCCCACGGCGCTGGCCGCGGCACACACCGCGGCGGTCTGCAGCGGGTCTTCCGGTTGTTGGCGTCGGCACCACCACCACAGGCTGACGGCGGCGGCCGTGAGCCCGGCCACCAGCAGCTGGCTGGCGGCGGCGCTCAGGCCGAAGCTGTCCGCCAGATCCCCCGCCGACGACTGGCTGCCGCCGCGGATGAAATCCATCGACTGGGGCCGCGTCCAAATCTGCAGGTAATCGAGCGGCGTGACGCCTGTGTGCCAGAAGGCCACGGCGCTGAGGGCGAGCAGCAGGGCGACCCCCACCACCAGCCCGCGCAGCCGCCGCGCCCGCAGGAAGGGCAGGGCGAAAGGTAGGGCGATCTGGGGTTTGATCATCGCCAGGGCCCAGCACAGGCCCGCCGGAAGCTGCTGCTGGCGCGCCAGCAGCAGCCATTGGGCCGTGATCAGCCCCATGCAGATCAGTGAGAACTGGCCCTGGGCGAGCGCATTGCTGTTGCCGGAGATGGCGGCGCCGGCCAGGGCTCCGAGTACGCCGGCGGCCGCACCGGCTCCCCGCAGCAGCCGCTGGCCCACCCAGCCGATCAGGCCCAGGCTCAGCAGGCTCAGCGCCTGGATCACCAGCCGCCCCTGCACGGCGCCGCCCGGGTGGAAGAACGGGGCGAACATCGGCATGGCATAGGGCGGATAGACGCTGAAGGCGGTGATCTCCAGCCCCTTGCGCAGGGCCAGCTGCGGATGGGGGAACACGCCCGTGCGGAAGTAGCTGTATTCGTTCAGCCGCAGGTACATGTCGCCGCCGGGGGACAGCCAGGCGAACAGCAGGCCGTTCAGCAGGGCGGCCACGGCCAGCAGCGCCAGGAGCGCCAATCCCAGCGCCCGTAGCCGGGGGCGGTTGGGCCCGCTCATGGGGCCGCCGGCTGCGGGGCCCGCGCCGGCCGCCAGCAGTGCTCCACGGCCACCAGCGCGTAGGTGAGCGAGGAATAGGAGAAATAGAGCAGGTGCAGCGGGATCGCCGCCAGCAGGAACCCCGGCCCCCGCACCCGCAGGCAGCAGGCGTAGAAGCGTCGGTTCAGCCCCAGCAGGGCCAGCAGGCAGGCCAGGGCGCCCCAGCCGGCCGGCGCCGCCCAGGGCAGGGCCAGCAGGCAGGCCACCAGCAGCAGCGTGAGCAGGCCGCTGAACCGGGCGGCGGGTGTCAGGTTGAGACCCACCGTCCCGTGCGGGCGGCGGCGCAGCAGGCGGCTCCACGGCAGGGCCCGCTGGCGGATGTCGGTGACCACCATCGAGCGCAGGCTCCAGCGCTTGTGGTGGGTGCAGAGGATGGCGGGATCGAGCAGCAGCCTGCCTCCCGCCGCCGCCAGCCGCATGCCCAGTTCGATGTCTTCGATGCTGGGGCGTTCGTAGCGGCGATCGAAGCCGCCGAGGGCCAGGAAGCGGCTGCGCCGCATGGCTCCGCAGCCGGCCCAGAAGGTGCAGGCCGGGCCGGGATGGCTGGTGTGGGTGTGGTGGTGCAGCAGGTTGCGGAACTGACTCACCAGCCCGGGGGCGGCAGGGCGGTCGTCGTAGCTGCCGAACACGGCATCGAGCCGCGGGTCGACCTCGAAGTGCCGGCGGATGCGCCCGAGGGCGTCGTGGTGCAGCTGCACATCGGCATCCACGAACACCAGGATGTCGCCTGCGGCGCGCTCGGCCGCCAGGTTGCGGGCCACCGCCGGTCCGGAGCGGTGGCCGGTGGCCAGCAGCTGCGCCGGCGATTGCGTCAGCCAGGTCGGCGTTGCGGGCGGCACGCCGTCGAACACCACCAGGAAGCTGTCGGCTTGGACCTCGGGCCTCTCCAGCAGCTCCAGCACCCGTTGGGCGCAGTCCTCGAAGCACCCGTCCCAGGCGACGGTGGGCATCACCACCGAGCAGGTGAGCCCACTGCCCGCGCCAGCCGCTCGGTGGCGGGATGTCATGGCGTGGCCTCGCCTGTGGTCTCGATGTATTCGGCGTCCTGGTTCACCTTCCAGGTGTCATAGATGGGCTGGTTGCTGAGGATGTTCTTGACGGCCAGCATGGCCGTCATCATGGAATGGTCCTGGTTGTTGTACTTGTGCATGCCGTTTCTGCCTACCACCTGCAAGCCTTCACCGGCGCTCATCAGTGCCGCCTGTATCGATTGGATGTGGGTTTTGTAGGTGTCGTCGTAGACGGGATAGGCCTTGGGCTGGCGCACCACCGCTCCATCCACGATCGGTTCGTTGCCTGCCAGCCCCAGGGCCTCCAGTTCACGGGCGGCCAGCGCGATGAGCTCGTCGTCGGCCATGGACCAGAGATCATCCCCCTGGAAGCAGAAGTATTCCAGGCCCAGGCAGGTGATGGCGGAGTCGGGCACCATCTCCGGTGACCAATTGGCGAAATTCTGAATTCTCCCGGCCCGGATGCCCGGATCATGGATGTAGATCCAGTGATCGGGAAAGTCCTTGCTGGTTCTGAGCATCAAGGCCACGGTGATGAAGTCGCGGTACTTGAGGGCGGCGGCGGCCGCCAGGGCCTCCGCCGCCAGGCCCGGCCGGATGGAGCGCACCAGCCAGCTGAGTGGCGCCGAGCAGATGATCTGGTCGTAGGTCCTGGTGCCAGCCGCCAGGCCCGCCGCCCCCAGCCCTGGGCCTTCCACCTCCAGCTGCCAGCACGCCGCCGCCTTCTCGCCTCTCGCCATTCCCTCGGTGGCCTCTTCCGCGGCCCCGTCCTCCCGGATGAGCTGCGTGACCCGGGCGCCGAGCGTCACCTGTCCCCCCAGCGCGCGCACGTGCTCCGCCGTGGCTTCCCACATCATCCCGGGCCCGAGCCTGGGGTACCGGAAGGAGGCGATCAGCGATTTGATCACCTTGGAGCGATCGCTGCCGGCCTCGGTGGCGGGGGGAGACCAGAACGCCGCCAGGGCGGCCCGGGTGAGCGACAGCCCCTTGATGCGCTGGGCGGCCCAGTCTGCGGCGATCTCGCGGCAGGGCACTCCCCAGACCTTCTCCGTGTACGACTTGAAAAACTTGGCGTAGAGCCGGGCGCCGAACTTGTTGGTGACCCACTCTTCCAGGTTGGCGGGTTGGTGAACGGGGAACAGCTTTTTGCTGAGGTAGGAGCCCACGCTCAGCAAGGATTCCCGCTTCCCCAGATTTCTGACGACTTCGCTGGCTTCTAGGGGATAGTTATAGAACTTGCCGTCGTAGAAGATGCGCGACAGGCGATTCCGGGTGAGCATGTCGTCGCCCAGGATTTCGGTCCAGAACGCTTCCACTTCGCCGGATTTGGAGAAGAAGCGATGGCCGCCGATATCAAAGCGAAATCCCTTGTGCACCACCGTGCGGGAAATGCCGCCCACGTAGGTGGGATCGGCTTCCCACACATCCACCCTGCATCCCTGCTTGGCCAGCAGATAGGCCGCTGTGAGGCCTGCAGGGCCTGCACCGATGATCCCGACGGAAGGAGGCTGCAACTGTGGAAGGCTCTGATTAGGTGCTGAGCGTTAGCCAGCAGCCGGAAGGTTGGCCCACAGGGCAATGATGTCCAGCGGAGCTCTGGCGGCCCGAGCCTTAATCGTGACACCCGAAACATTGATGTGGGCCGGGGGCACTTTGTCCGCAAGGTGGCTGACGGGCACCTTACAGGATCTCTCTGGGCGGCTTCCATTCCGGGGCCCGTTCAGTTGCGTGGCGTTTTGATGTCGGCATCCGCCGTCATCGCCGCTGTCTCATAATGCGGCCGGCTGGCCAGCAGGGAGGACAGCGCTGATCCGGGCCCTTTCTTGCCGTCCATCAGGTGCCCTTGAAGGCGAAGAAGAGCCGTTTCATCGTGTCCAGCAGAGCATTGGAGTGTTCCGTGTGCTGTTCGCGATCCAGGCTGTTCAGCTCCGCCTGCCGCTCGTGCACCATGGCGGCGAAGCGCTCCAGCAGGTCCGGGTTCTCGTCCAGCAGCCCCTTGATGCTGTCCCGGTCCACCTCCAGCAGCAGGCATTCCTCGGTGGCCCGCACCGTGGCGCTGCGCGGGGCGTCGAGGAAGAGGGTCATCTCGCCGAACACCTCACCCGGCCCCAGCTGGCGTACGGCCACGGTGTGGCCCGGCTCCAGCTGCTTGAGGATCTCCACGGTTCCCCGCAGCACGTGGAACATCGAGCGCCCCTCGGCCCCCTCCTGCACCACCGCTTCGCCGGGGCCATAGGCCACCTGGTGGCTGCCTTCCACCAGCGTCTCGAGCTGCTCGCCACTCAGCTCGGTGAAGATCCCCACGCTGGCCAGGATCTGGCAGCACTGCTGGGGGGAGGGGCGGCTGGGCCGCTGGGGACGGTCGCGGGGGCGGCGCGGCTGAAGTTCCCGCACCGGGAAGGGAATGCTCTGCCCCTCCCTGGCCAGGGCGTACCAGATCTGCTCCAGCAGGTCGCTGCGCAGATCGCCGATGGCGCCGTCCCCCAGTTCCCGCTGCCACACCTGCAGCTCGTAGGCGATGGCGCTGTCCTGGAACTCCTGCACCCGGATCCGGGGGGCCGGTTCCTGCAGCACCCTGGGATGCTGCCGCACCACCTTCTCCAGCAGGGCCCTGGCCTGGGCCGGCGGCAGGTCGTAGTCGAGGCCGACAGTGAAACGGTTGCTGACGGCCCCGGAGCGGCCCAGGTTGCGCAGCACCCTCTCGGTGACGAGGCTGTTGGGGACCACCACCAGCTGGCCGTCCATGTTGCGGAGCATGGTGTCGCGCCAGCTCACCTGCACCACCACCCCGCGCACCCCCTGGTCCAGCTCCAGAAAATCCCCTTCGGTGAAGTCATCCCCCAGCTGCAGCTCCAGACCTGCGAACAGGTCCTTGAGGGACTCCTGGGCCGCCAGGCCGATCACGGCGGTGAGCACGGCGGAGGTGGTCACCAGTCCCACCAGATCGAACCGTGCCGACTGCCGCACCAGCACCACCGTGGCCAGGGCACCGCTGCCGAGGGTGAGCAGTTGCAGCAGCAGCTGCGGTGGAGGACGCCACAGCCCCAGGTGGGCGGGCACCTGCAGGGTGGCCCAGAGGGTGAGGAGGATGGCGGCGTAGGTGAGCAGCAGGTCGTCGGTGATCAGCACCCACACCCGGTAGGCCGGCGGCAACCCCTGCAGCGGCAGGGAACTCAGCAGGGCCCAGGCGGCGATGGCCAGCAGCGGCAACCGCAGCGGCACCGCTGGCAGCTGTCTGTGGCGGCAGAGGCGGGCCAGCACCAGCAGCCCGGTCGTGGCGAGCAGGGCGCTGATCCAGATCTGCAGCAGGGCCAAGGCACTCGCTTCGATCGACCCATCCTGCCGCTGACCCTGGTCTTCGGCTCCTGGGGAGAGCAGGCTGGGGGTAGCCGCTCCCCGTCGATGCGCCCGATCTGCCTGCGCTCTTTTGCCGCCCTGCTGGGTCTGGCGGCGGTCGGTGTCTGGCCAGGCGCCGCTGTCGGCCAGGTGCAGCTGCGTTGCGAGGGCACCTTGCTGGAGGCCAGGGGTAGCGCGGAACAGGAACGGCCCACCCGCAGGCTGTCGTTTTCGCTGTCGCTGGAGGCGGAGGCCGCCACGGCCGATGGGGCCCTCCAGAGCCTGCAGGAGCGTCTGGCGGCGGTGCGGCGGGCGCTGCAGGGGCAGCAGGTGGAGGAGCTGCGGGTCACCTCGCCGAGCACCTGGCGGCGCGAGGCCGAGCGCAACCGGCCGGCGGCGGTGACGGCCAGCCTGCAGGTCAGCGGCCGGCTGTTGCCCCAGCGGCTGCAGGCCCTGATCCGGGAGGTGGGCGCCCTGCCCGGGGTGCGTCTGGCGCCGGTGGGCACCGAGGCCGATCGCGGCCTGGATGGGGCGGTGCGGCGCCAGCTGCTGCGGGGGGCTTACCAGGACGCCCTCGCCCAGGCCAGGGAGGTGGCCGCCGCCGTGGGCCTGAGCCAGCTCAACCCCCTGGAGGTGCAGATCGACGGCAACGAGCTGCGGCCGGTGATGATGCGCGCCAGCGCCGCCGATGCCGCCCCGCCCTTCGATCCGGCCGAGCTGGCGCTGCCGAAGGATCGCCTGAGCCTGACGGTGCGGTTCTGCGCGCGCTGATGCAGTTTGGGGCCCAGCGAGCAGAATGCGACGACCCGGACCCGGAGCCTCGAGCGAATGCGCCGCCGCCGCCTGCCGAGCCTGTCGTTTCTGCCGATCCTGATCCTGCTGGCGGGTCCGGCCCTCGGAACGCTGCCGGTGGAGGCGTCCGAGAGCGCTGTGGTCCAGGAGATCCTCGATGGCAACGAACTGTTCATCGACGACAAGACGGCCAAGGTGAAGCAGAAGGCCGTCGCCCCCCAGAAGGTCAGCACCCAGAACAGTCGTGGCCAGATCCGTTTCGACAGCGGCGCCGCCGGCCGCCTCAACCGCTTCGCCCTGCTCAAGCTCGGCCAGGGCTGCTTCCTGATCGAACAGGGCCAGATTCTGGTGTCGGGCAAGCAGAGCGGCTGCACCCGTTCGGCCCGCCTCAGCGTGCGCGGCACCAATTACCTGATTGATGTCAGCGAGACGGGCGAAGCGGAGATCTCCGTGCTGGAGGGGTCCGTGGAGGTGGAACCCCTCGTCGACGGGGAGCCCACCGGCACACCTGCCACCACGGTGGAGGCGGGCAACAAGCTGCGGCTCTCGGCCAGCGGGGTGGTGCTGGCGCTCCTGGGGCTCAGCGTGAGCGACTACAACACCATCCTCGGCGGCCCCCTGTTCCAGGGGTTCCGGGTGCCCCTGCCGGCCTATGGCTCCCTGGAGAGTTACATCCGCTCCAGGGTGCCGGGGGTGAACCTGCCCGTGCCGATCAGTCCGCCGTCGCTGCCCTTCGGTCTGCCGCGCTTCTTCTGAGTCGCTGATGCGATCGCACCGGCTCCTATGGACGGCCTTGGCGGTGGCCCTGGCCTGGCCCGGCCCCGGTGCGGCCAGCCCTGCGGGATCAGCGGTCGTCCAGGAGATGCTCGATGGCAAGGAGCTCTTCATCGAACGGCGTCAGGCCCGCCTGAAGGAGAAGGCCTTCACGCCTGAACTGGTCCGGACCCAGAACAGCCGTGGCCAGCTGGGCTTTGTCGGTGGTGCTGCCGGCCGCCTCAACCGCTTCACCCAGCTGCGCCTCGGCAGCACCTGCTTTCTGCTCAGCAGCGGCCAGATCCTGGTCTCCGGTCCGCAGAACGGTTGCACCCGTTCCTCGCGGCTGAGCACCCGCGGCACCAACTACCTGGTCACCTTGCTCGATGGCGGCGACTCCGAGCTGGTGGTGCTGGAGGGAGCGCTTGAGATCCAGCGTCTGGCCGAGGGACGGCCGCTGAACGAGGCGCCGATTCTGGTGGCCGGGGGCAACAGGGTGCGTCTCTCCAGCCAGGGGGCCCTGCTCTGGCAGCGGCCCCTCACCGCCGCCGACTACGCCGCGATCCTCCAGGGACCCCTGTTTCAGGGGTTCACGGCTCCCCTGCCCGGCCTGGCGGCGCTGGAGGCCTTCGTGCAGCGCCGCTTCCCCGGGGTGATCGCCGCCCCGCCCAGGCCGGCGGTCAGCCGTGACCCCTTGGTGGAGACCATCAACCGCTACCGGGCCCAGGGCGGGCGCCCCGCCCTGCAACCCCTGCCGGCAGCCCTGGCCGCCCGGAACGCCACCTATCTGGCACCGGTGCTGGAGCGCGTGCTGGCCAGCGGCGACTGTGACCACGACCGTTCCCTCTGGGATGGCTTCCAGAACCGCATGGCGGCGTCGGGCAACCTGATGCCCACCAGTGAGGTGATCGCCTGCCCGATGCCGGCCGGCGCCTGGAATCCTGAGCTCATCGTGTCCCGCTGGATGGGCTCAGCCCTGCACAACCAGATCCTGATCAACCGTCCGAAGGCCCGGGCCATCGACTGCGTGCGCCTGGAGCGCTCGGGCCGGGCCGCGGCCATCTGCACCCTCTGGAGCCCGGTGCCACGATGATGGCGCGACGCCGCAGCTTCAGCGTTCTCGTGCTGGCTGTGCTGGCCTGGGTGGGGGTCAGCTCCGGCTGGCCGGGGCCCCGGATGAGGGTCTGGGAACGGGGCGTGGAGCAGCAGCTGTTGCTGCTGCGCGGCCCGCGGCGCCCCCCGTCGAACGTGGTGCTGGTCACGGTTGACGATGCGACCCTGCAGCAGGGCGACTGGTTCGAGGACGGGGGCCGGATCCCGGAATGGGCCAGGGGTGTCGGCAGCCTCCCCTGGCCCCGCGCCACCTACGGGATGGTGGCGGAGAAGCTGCTGCAGGCGGGCGCCAGGGCCGTGGCCGTGAATGTGGTTTTCGCCGGTGCCAGCGGCAAGGGGGAGGCCGATGATGGGGCCCTCGAGCTGCGGCTGCGGCGCTACCCCGGCCGGGTCGCCCTGGCGGCCGAGATGCTCGAATCCAGCGACACCCAGGGGGCCGGCTCCCTCAGCTACGTGCGGCCGGAGCGCTTCCTGGCGGCCATCGGCGGCACCGGCGCCCTCGGGCTCACCAACATCCTCGCCGGCACCTCCAGCGAGGCCAGCCGCCATCCGGAGGCCTATGCCAGCGGTGTGCTCCCCGCCCGGGGCGCCGAGGGCCACAACGCCCTCTCCTCCACCCTGCTGCGGCTGGGGGGGCACCGCAGTCGCCAGGACGACCGTCTCAGCGCCCTGAATTTCTATGGACCGGAAGGCAGCTTTCAGCGTCTGCCGGCCTGGGAAGTGCTCGACCCTGCGCGCTGGACGAACCATCCCCTGCGCAAGAACCTGGCCGGTGCGGTGGTGCTGCTCGGCCCCGTCGTCGCCCAGGGGGCCGATGGCTACCCCACCCCCTTCGGCAGCCTGTCGGGGCTGGAGGTGCTGGCCACCGCCACCGCCAATTCGCTGCAGGGGGACGGGCTGCAGCCCTGGCCCCGCAGCGCGCCGGCCAGGGCCCTGCTGGCCCTGCTGCCGCTGCTGATCGTACTGGGGGCCGCCCGCGGACGGCAGAACCTGCGCGGGCGGCTGGTGTTGGTGGCCCTGATGCTCGTGCTCCAGGGCGCCGCCGTCGCCGTGGCGTTGCAGCAGGCTCACCGCTGGCTGCCGCTGCTGGCGCCGGTTTCCGGCCTGACCCTGCTGGGTCTGCTCTACGGGGGGGATGCCTACCTGCGGGAGGGGCGGGAGCGGCGGCGGTTGCGCCGCACCTTCGAGCGCTACGTGGCGCCCGGTGTGGTGGCGGAGATTCTCTCCGACCCGGAATCGGCCCAGGGCATCCTGCGCGGCCGCCTGCTGGAGGTGACCGTGCTGATGACCGACATCAAGGGGTTCACCGTGCTCACCAAGCAGCGCAGCGGCGAAGGCCAGAGCGAACTGCACGTGCGCCAACTCAATGAGTACCTGGGCGCCATGGTGGAGGTGGTGATGGCCCATGGCGGCACCGTCGACAAGTTCATCGGCGATGCGGTGATGGCCGTCTTCGGATCACCGGTGAGCCGGGGGGTGGCCGAGGAGGCCAGCCAGGCGGTGCGCTGTGCCCTGGCGATGCGAGAAGCCCTGGCCGGCCTCAACGAGGACTGGGGACGCCGCGGCATCGCCACCCTCGACAACGGCATCGGTCTGGCCAGCGGCCAGGTGATGGTGGGCCAGATCGGCAGCCCCCGCCGGATGGAATTCACCGTGATCGGCGACACGGTGAACCTGTCGGCGCGGCTGGAGTCGGCCACCCGGACTGTGGATGCGGCGGTGGTTTGTGACGCCCAGACCGCCAGCCTGATTCAGGCCGATGCGGGCCTCGCCTGCCGCTCCCTGGGGGCCCAGCCCGTCAAGAGCCTGGGGGAGGTGGAGATCTTCACGGTGTCGCTGCGGGATCAGGCCTCCAGGTAAGGTCAGGCCTCCAGGTAAGTCGTCTGCTCCAGGCTGGCCCGCAGGTGGGCCAGCAGGCGCCGGGCGTCGCTGATGGCCAGGTCGCCGCGGCCGATGGCCTGCTCGCTGGCCAGGCGCAGCCGCTCCAGCAGCAGGGCAGGGTCGTGCTCCATCGCCTCGAGCACCTCGGCGTTGGTGTGGCCCCGCACCACGTGCTCGACCCGGTAGCCGCCGCCGGCCGCCAGCCGGATGTGCACGGCGTTGGTGCTGCCGAACAGGTTGTGCAGGTTGCCCATCACCTCCTGGTAGGCGCCGCCGAGGAACAGGCCGATCCAGTAGGGCTCGCCGGGCCGCAGGTTGTGGAGTTCCAGCAGGGGCTTGACCTGGCCCCGATCGATGAAGCGGGCGATCTTGCCGTCGGAGTCGCAGGTGAGGTCGGCGAAGCTGCCCAGCCGGGTGGGGCGCTCGTCGAGCCGGTGGATCGGCAGCACCGGGAAGAGCTGGTCGATCGCCCAGGTGTCGGGTGCCGAACGGAACACCGAGAGGTTGGCGTAGTAGGTGCCGGCCAGCGCGGCGGGCAGGGCTTGCAGCTCCTGGGGGATCACGGTGCCTGTGGCCAGGCCCTCCAGCTGGCGGGCGATCGCCTGGCAGCTTGCCCAGGTGAGCCGCTCAGCCGTGGCCCGCTCCGGCAGGCTCAGGTAGCCGAGCCGGAAGGCGGTGAGGGCGTCCTCCTTGAATTTGAGGGCATCGTTCCAGGCCTCCTGCAGCCGCTCCACCACCGCCCGCCCGTCCCCGTCCTCCCCTTCGAGGCTTCCCCCCGCAGCGATCGCCGTGATCAGCGCATGGGTGTCCCGCAGGTTGCGCAGGATCAGCGCCTCGCCTTCGGCTTGCGGTGGCACCGCCTCGGTCTGGCCGCCGGCTCCGAGCACGTCGAACACCAGCACGCTGAAGTGGCTGGCCAGCGCCCGGCCGCTCTCGCTCACCAGCGTGGGGGGCCGGATGCCGTGGGGCTCGCAGCATTCCTTGATGGTGGCGACAACGTCGTTGGCGTAGTTCTGCAGCGAGTAGTTGGTGGAGGCGGCGGTGGCGGTGCGGCTGCCGTCGTAATCGATGCCAAGGCCGCCGCCCACGTCGAGGAAGCCCATCGGGGCCCCCAGGCGGTTGAGCTCGGCGTAGATCTGGCCGGCCTCCTGCAGGGCGTCCTTGAGGACGGCGATGTCGTTGATCTGGCTGCCGACGTGGAAGTGCAGCAGGCGCAGGTCGTCGAGCAGGCCGGCCTGCCGCAGCCGCTCCACCGTGGTGAGCACGTCGGGGATCGAGAGGCCGAATTTGGCCCTCTCCCCCACCGAGCTGCCCCAGCGCCCGGTGCTGCGGGCCGAGAGCTTGGCGCGGATGCCGATGAACGGGGCCCCGCCCAGGGCGCTGCTGGCGGCGATGATCCGCTCCACCTCGTCGGCCTGCTCGATCACCACCACCGGCTGGCGCCCCAGGCGCCGGGCCAGAATCGCCGTCTCGATGTAGCGCCGGTCCTTGTAGCCGTTGCAGATCAGCAGGGCGTCGGGGTCATCGAGCAACGACAAGGCGATCAGTAGCTCGGCCTTGCTGCCGGCCTCCAGGCCGAAATGCCAGCGGCGGCCGCTCTCCACCAGCTGCTCCACCACGTGGCGCTGCTGGTTGCACTTCACCGGGAACACGCCCTGATAGCGGCCCTCGTAGCAGTACTGGGTGATGGCCCGCTCGAAGGCGCCGTGGAGCCGTTCCAGCCGGTCCTCGAGGATGTCGTCGAAGCGGATCAGCAGCGGCAGGGTCAGGTCGCGCCCCTGCAGCTCCCGCACCAGCTCCACCAGATCGAGGGAGCCGCCGCGGTCGCCGCGGGGCTGCACCATCACATGGCCCCGGGCGCCGACACTGAAGTAAGGCTCGCCCCAGCGGTCGAGTCCGTACAGGGCGGCCCCGTCGGCGGCGCTCCAGCTGTCGGCGCGCAGGCCGCTGGGGGAATCGGCGAGCACCATGGGGCGCTGGGTGGCTCTGCACTGCCGTTGGAATCTAGTCAGCTGCTCCAGGCGGGCCGCTGTGGTGTGGCCGCTTGCCAAGCGGCAGGCCCAGCGCGGACGATGGCCCGATCCCCTTTCCCTTTGTCATGGCCACCGAACGCACCTTCCTCGCCATCAAGCCCGACGGGGTGCAGCGGGGCCTGGTGGGCGAGATCCTCGGCCGCTTTGAGACCAAGGGATTCAAGCTGGTGGGTCTGAAGCAGCTGGTGCCCAGCCGCGAACTGGCCGAAAGCCATTACGGCGTGCACCGGGAGCGCCCCTTCTTCGCCGGTCTGGTGGACTTCATCACCAGCGGGCCGGTGGTGGCCATGGTGTGGGAAGGCGATGGCGTCATCGCCAGTGCCCGCAAGCTGATCGGCGCCACCAAGCCCCTGGAGGCCGAGCCCGGCACCATCCGCGGTGATCTGGCCGTGAACATCGGCCGCAACGTCATCCATGGCTCCGATGCGCCGGAAACGGCCATGTTCGAGATCGGCCTCTGGTTCGCGGCCTCCGAGCTCTGCGACTGGACGCCCGCCGACCAGGTGTGGCGGGTCGAGCCCTGAGCAGCCATCCTGGGGACCTTCGCGTCCTCGGGCCATGGCGCTGCGCAGGAGCCTCCGTCATCCCAGAACGCTGACCCTGGCGGCGGCGGCCCTGCTGGCGTCCAGCCTGGCCTTCGTCCTGCCGGGGGGAACGGCGGCTCCCCGGGTGCCGCGGGTGGTCGATGTGCCCTCCCGCCCGGCGTTCGTGAGGCCGCAGGCGGCCCCCGAGCGGCCAGCCCTGGTGGGCCAGGTGCTCGGGCCATCCACCGTGCTGCGCACCGAAAACCCCGGCAGGCTTCAGATCCTGCTGGCCGATGGGCGCAGCTTCCGGCTGGGGGGCAACGCCCTGCTGCGGATCGAGCCGACCCTGCTCGACCTGGTCCGGGGGCGGATCATCGCCTGGATCGATCCGGGATCGAAGGGCACCACGCCCCTGCGGGTCCGCACCCGGGTGGGCACCGCCTCGATCCAGGGCACCACGGTCTTCATCGAGGCCACCGCCGACACGGTGCTGTTCCTGAGCTGGGAGGGGAACGTGGAGGTGCGCGCCGCTGACGGCACCGCGTACCGGCTGACCAGTGGCCAGCGCCTGGAGGCCACGCCCCAGGGCTGGAAGGGCCCCCACCGCATGGACGCGGCGGAAGTGCGGAAGCGGCGGCGCAGCAGCGAGCTGCTCAATGGCTTCCAGGTGCCGATGCAGACCCTGCCGGTGATCGAACGGGAACTCGGGCTCAGCCCCTGATGCCCCCCTGGCCTGGCCTGGGGCGCCGGCTCTGGTGGCTGGCCCTGGCTCTCCCCCTGCTGGCGGGTCTCGACCGGGCGCCCCTCACCCCCCTGGGCCAGGGGCCGCGGCTTCTCGACGACCAGCTTCTGCAGGCCTTCTTCCTGCTGCGGGGGCCGCGCCCCGTCCCCCCCGATCCGCTGATCCTGGCCATCGACGCCGACTCCCTGGAGCTGGGGGAACTGCTGGCCCCGGCCGAACGCCAGGCGTCGCCGTTGTGGCGCCAGATGGGCCCCTGGCCCTGGCCGCGGGCCCTCCAGGCCCGGCTGGCGGCCCATGTGCTGGAGCAGGGGGCCGCCCGGGTGCTGTTCAATATCGAGTACAGCCAGCCCAGCCGCTTCGGCCCCGCCGATGATCGGGCCTTCGCCGCCAGCCTCGCCCCCTGGCGCCAGCGGGTGCACCTGGCTGCCCACTACGACGTGCGCCAGGAGGGAGGACTGGAGCAGAGCCGGCTGCGCCTGCCGATCCACCCGCTGGGTGCCCCCGGTCTGACCACCCTGCTCCAGTCCCCCCGGGGGGTGGTGGAGGCGGTGCCGGGCCAGGACTGGATCCGCTCCCGGCTGGCCGCGTTCCCGCCTCCCCTGCCCCGGTCGATGGCCTTCCTGGCGCGTGCGGCGCCGCCGCCGCTGGCACCGATGGGCCTCGACTATCCCGGCCCCGCCGGCACCATGCCCCGGGTGCCGGCCTGGCGGCTGCTGGAGGTGCCGGCCGCCACCTGGCGGGGACGCAGCGTGCTGATCGGCGTCACCGCACCGGGTCTGGGGGACCTGCAGGAGACGCCTGTGGGCCCCATGGGCGGTACGGAGATTCAGGCGGTGGCCCTCGCCAACGTGCTGCAGAACCGGGGCCTGACCCAGCTGCCCCTGGCTGGGGACGCTCTGCTGTTGCTGGGCTGGGCTGGGCTGGGCTGGGCTGATCGGGGTGCTGCTGCGACGACCCGCCAGTGCCGGCGGCACCCTGCAGGTGGTGCTGCTCCTGGGGGCGTCGGTTCTGGTCGCCGGCTGGGCCCTGTGGGTCCTGGCATGGATACGTCTGCCCCTGGCCGCCCTGCTGCTGGCCCCCGTCGCCGGGGGTGGGGTGCGGGCCGTGGGCCAGGGGCTGGCGGAGAGCCGGGAGCGGGCCTACCTGCACCAGGTGCTGAGCCGGCGCATCTCCCCCACCCTGCTGCGCGACATCCTGCGCAGCCCGGGGCCGGTGTGGAACCAGGCCGTGGGCAGCCGGGCCCGCTGCGCCGTGCTGTTCAGCGACCTGGTGGGATTCACACCCCTGAGTGCCGTGCTGGAGCCGACCGAGCTGTTCGCCCTGCTCAACCGCTACTTCGAGGCCATGGCCGCGGCGGTGCTGGAGCAGGAGGGCCTGCTCGACAAGTTCATCGGTGATGCGGTGATGGCGGAGTTCGGGGTGCCCCGCAGCCGGGGGGATGCCCAGGAGGCCCGGGCCGCGGTGCGGGCCGCCCTGGCGATGCAGGAGCGGCTGGAGGCCCTGAACCTTGAGCTGGCCGCGGCGGGCGCACCGCCGCTGCGGCACGGGATCGGCTTGCACTTCGGTGAGGTGATGGCCGGCAACCTGGGCTCCTCCCAGCGCCTGGAGTTCACGGTGGTGGGGGCCAGCGTCAACGTGACCAGCCGCCTGGAGGGACTGACGCGACTGTTCCCCGAGCACCCGATCCTGATCAGCGGCGATCTGCTGGAGCTGCTGCCTGGGGAACTGGCGGTGCTGCCGCTGGGCAGCCACGCCCTCAAGGGCTGGCCCGTGCCCCTGCAGGTGTATGCGCTCCAGGGGCTGCAGGCTGCGGCCGGTCCCAGCGAAACGGTGCCAGCAGTTCGGAGCTCGCCCTGGAGCGTTGATCAGCCGCAGTGACCGCCTCGGCGATCAGTTCCGCGGTGATGGCCGCCAGCAGCACGCCGTTGCGGTGGTGGCCCGTGGCCAGCCAGAGCCCCTCGATCGGCCCTGGGCCCAGCAGCGGCATGTTGTCGGGGGTGCCGGGCCGGAAGCCCCACCAGCGCTCCATCGGCGGCCACAGGGCCGCTTCCGGCAGCAGGGCGGCGATGCCCGCCTGCAGTTGCTTCTGGCCTTCGGGGGTGAGGCCGTCGTCGAAGCCGGCCTGCGGTTCGCTGGTGGCGCCCACCACCAGCAGGCCGTCCTGCCGCGGCACCAGGTAGGTGCCGGGCCCGAACACGACCCGCTCCAGGCTGGCCCTGGGGCCCTGAAGCGACAGCATCTGCCCCTTCACCGGATGCACCGGCAGCGAGGGCAGCAGCCGGCCACTCCAGGCGCCGCAGGCGAGCACGGCCGTGCTGGTGGCGATCGTGTGCTCGCCCCCTTCCGCCCGGCGCAGCCGCACCCCCCGCAGGCGCCCGCCGTCCCCGGTGAGCAGCTCCAGCACCTCGGTGCCCTCCTCGAAGCGCACCCCGTGCGCGACGCAGGCCCGCTCCAGGGCGCGCATCAGGCGGCGGCGGTTGTCGATCTGGCCGTCCTGGGCAAACAGCAGCCCGTAGCGCCAGGCCGGGCCGAGGCCCGGCAGCTCCCGCTCCAGGCCGGCGCGGTCGAGGGGCTCGCCAAAGGGGGCGGTGGGGTAGGCATCCCGCTCGGCGGCGCTGGTGAAGGGGACGACGATGCCGCAGGGGCGCAGGCCGCAGCCGAGGCCGCTGTCGGCCTCAATGCGGGCCACCCAGGCCGGAACGCGCTCCAGGCTGGCCTGGCCCAGGGCCAGCATCGGCCCACTGAGACCCTCGGCGTGCGGCGCCAGCATGCCGGCGGCCACGAAGCCCGCCGCCTCGCTGCGGCGGCGGCTGAGCACGGTCACGGTCCGGCCGAGACGGGCCAGCTGGTGGGCGATGGCGAGGCCCATCAGGCCGCCACCGAGGATCAGGACGGGTTCGGCGTCGGGAGGGGGGCCAGCCAGGGCGCTCATCTCCAGCTCGGAAGGCCCCCATTCAAGCGGCTGCCCGCCGCTGCCTAGGATCGCCCCCACTGCCTCCGGCCGAGCGCGGGGGGCCGACAGCGCCGGCAGGACTCGCGACCATGGCTGAAGCAAAGGAACAGGCTGCCTGGGAGGCTGTGATCGGCCTGGAGACCCACGTGCAGCTGGGCACCGCCAGCAAGATCTTCACGAGCGCCTCCACCAGCTTCGGCGACGATCCCAACACCCACATCGACCCGGTGGTGTGCGGCCTGCCCGGCACCCTGCCGGTGCTCAACCAGAAGGTGCTCGAGTACGCGGTCAAGGCGTCGTTGGCCCTCAACCTGCAGGTGGCGGAGCACAGCAAGTTCGACCGCAAGCAGTACTTCTATCCCGACCTGCCCAAGAACTACCAGATCTCCCAGTACGACCAGCCGATCGCCGAGGACGGCTGGATCGAGGTGGAGGTGGCCGAGAAGGGCAAGGACACCTATCTCAAAAAAGTTGGCATCGAGCGGCTGCACATGGAGGAGGACGCCGGCAAGTTGGTGCACGCCGGCAGCGACCGCCTCGCCGGCTCCACCCATTCGCTGGTGGATTACAACCGGGCCGGGGTGGCCCTGGCCGAGATCGTCTCCAAGCCGGATCTGCGCACGGGCCGGGAGGCGGCCGAGTACGCCTCGGAGATCCGCCGCATCATGCGCTACCTGGGCGTCAGCGACGGCAACATGCAGGAGGGTTCCCTGCGCTGCGACGTCAATATCTCCGTGCGCCGCGGGCCCGACGCCCCCTTCGGCGTGAAGGTGGAGATCAAGAACATGAACTCCTTCTCAGCGATTCAGAAGGCCATCGATTTCGAGATCGCCCGCCAGATCAAGGCTTACGAAACCGGCGAGCCGGTGGTGCAGGAAACGCGCCTCTGGGATGAGGGCAAGCAGCTCACCAAGAGCATGCGCAGCAAGGAGGGGGCCAGCGACTATCGCTACTTCCCCGAGCCCGATCTGGGCCCGATCGAGGTGACACCGGCCCAGCGGGAAAGCTGGCGCGCCGAGCTTCCCGAACTGCCGGCCGCCAAGCGCCACCGCTATGCCGAAAGCCTGGGGCTTTCGATCTACGACGCCCGCGTGCTCACCGATGAGCGAGCCATGGCGGAGTACTTCGAGGCGGCGGTGGCCGCCGGCGGCGACCCCAAGGCCGTGGCCAACTGGGTGACGGGTGACATCGCCGCCCATGTCAACGCCAACCGGCTGTCGATCACCGAGTTGCCCCTGGGGCCCGAGCAGCTGGCCGAGATGGTGCAGCTGATCGAGACGGGCACGATCAGCGGCAAGATCGCCAAGGATCTGCTGCCGGAACTGCTCGAAAAGGGCGGTTCCGTGGCTGCGATCGTGGAGTCCCGTGGGCTGGGCATGATCTCCGACCCGGCGGCGATCGCCGCCATCGTGGCGGAGCTGGTGGCGGCCCACCCCGAGGAGGTGGAGGCCTTCCGCGGCGGCAAGACCAAGCTGCAGGGCTTCTTCGTGGGGCAGCTGATGAAGCGCACCGGCGGCCGCGCCGACCCCAAGCTGGCCAACCGGATCCTCAGCGAGCAGTTGAAGGGCTGATCTGCGCCGCCTCCGTGGTCAGGGTTGCGTGGTGCTCGGCTGTTGGATCAGCAGATCGGCGATGGTGCTGATGATCGCTGAGGCGTCGAAGTAATCGCCGTGGTCGATGGGGCGATTGGTCAGGCGGGTGGCATTGTACCCCGCCATGTTGGCTGGCGCCAGCGAGGGCAGGGGATTGAGACCAAGGCTGCTTTCCCAGCGTTTGGTCAGCTCGGGGCCCGTGAGCCGCTGCTTGAGTTTCTCAATCGGTTCGCGCAGGGCTTCCTTCTCCAGGACCGAAGCCTGAAGAGCGTTGTCGTGGCGTGAGTAGAAAAGGTGGGTGTGGCCCACCAGGTGCTTGAGCCCATCGTGGAAGGGCCCGAGATAGTGCAATCCTTTGGATCCGATCTGCACGTTGAGACACTGGGTGACTTCCCGCCGTTCCACATCGGGGGCCAGCATGATGAACTGATCCACAAAGGATTCGCCGCCATTGTTTTCCCGGCGTGACAGGCGGCCCGTCAGCCGATCACCGGCCTCGTCGCCGCTGAAGGCTTGCTTCGGCCAGCTCTCCTGATTGAGAAGGTTGGCCAGCATGTGGCAGGTGAGGTAATTGCCCATGCTGTGGGCGACAATCGCGATACTGGCGTTGGGATTCACCGTCCGGATCGTGGCGATGGTGTTGGCCAGTGCGGCAGCGGAATTGGAGGCTTCGTTGCGATCCGACTGATAGGCCAGCACGCTGCCATCGGATGGCCACGAGAAACCAATGAAGGCGATGTGTTCCTTGCTTTCGTCGATGGTCTCCGGCCCCATCAGTAGTGAACGGCCCTGCTGGGCCAGTTGCTGCTTCAGCAGCTCGGCCAGCATGGAAAAGGAGGTGATGGCACCGTGCAGCGGCACATTGAAGCCGTGAATGCCGATCACCACCATTCGGATGCAAGGTTTGGCGAGGAAGTTTCTGAGCTGCTCGCGCTCTGCCCCGGCGACCACCGCCTCAATCGGGATGCTGGAGGGATTGGTGCTGCCAAGGTACTGGGACATGCAGGTCTCGGTGTCGATCCAGTGGTAACCACCGCGCTGCAGCTTGATCCGCTGATCCTTATCAAAAGCCCGCCCCAGCTTTTCGCGATCGCGGTTGGTGGCGAAGTAACGAATGGTGCGGGACATTCAAGTTATTTCTGAGGGTCGCTATTTTCGTCTTAATCTCGGTGCTCATGTTGACGCTGGGAGATCTCTGCAAGAATCTTTACCTCAAGAGGATGTTGTGTGCCTCTTGTCGTGATCGATCGTCCCTGAAGTGATCAGCCAGGGGACAACGGCCAGAGCACCACGCGGATGGCGACCCGTGCCCGTTCCCTGTCGCTTGAAATCCTCAGATCGTTCCGAGATGTGGGGACTGGAGCAGGTTGCTGAGCTGTGCGGGAAGGTCGCTGCTGGCCCGGGAGTTATCGATCACCGCATTGGCCAGGGCCCGTTTGTTTGCTAGTGGCCACTGGGCGCGCATGCGGGCGGCGGCTTCCCCAGCATCGAGTCCGTCGCGAGCCATCAGGCGTCGGAGCTGCTCGGCCTCGTCGCAATCCACCAGCCACACTTCACTGCAGAGGGTTTCCAGTCCCGCCTCAAACAGCAGCGGGATCATCAGGACAACGGCGGGCAGCTCCTGGAGCCGTTCCAGCTCGATGGCGAAACGGGCCCGTACCTGGGGGTGCACCAGCCCCTCCAGCCAGGCCCGCTCGGCCGCATCGGCGAACACGATCCGCCCGAGGGCGGCCCGATCCAGGCTCGGGTCTGCAGTCCCGGGCGTCCGCACCCGTTCGCCGTAGCGCGCCAGCACCGCCTTCGCTCCGGGGCTGCCGGGGGCGAGGGCCTCGCGGGCGAAGTGGTCCGCATCCAGCACCGGCAGGCCGAAGCGCCTCTCCAGCAGGGTCGCCACCGTGCTTTTGCCGCTGGCGATGCCGCCGGTGAGGCCGATGCGCCGCTGGTGGAGAGGGGTGTCTTGATCAATGGCGAGCGTTGGGTCAGGCTCGGAGTCGCCGCGCACCCCGTCCCCGTGACCCCTTCCTGGCAGCCCATCTCCGGTGGCATCACCGCGCCCAGGGGCTTCCTGGCCGCGGGCCTCACAGCCGGACTGAAACCCTCCGGAAAGCCCGATCTGTGCCTGTTGCTGGCGCCGGAGGGGGCTGTCTGCGCCGGCAGCTTCACCACCAACCGGGTGCGGGCCGCCTGCGTCGACCTCTGTGCCGAGCGGCTGGCCGCCACAGGCGGCAGGGCCAGGGCCGTTCTCACCAACTCCGGCCAGGCCAATGCCTGCACCGGCGAGCGGGGCCGCAGCGACAGCCTGCAGGCCACGGCCGCCCTGGCGAAGCGGCTGGGCCTGCCTGAGGAGCAGCTGCTGATCTGCTCCACCGGGGTGATCGGTGTGCCGATCCCGATGCAGCCGCTTCTGGCCTGCCTCGGACCACTGGTGGCGGCCCTCTCTGCCGAAGGCGGTGCCGCTGCGGCCGGGGCGATCCTCACCACGGATCTGGTCGACAAGCAGATGGCCCTGGAGGCCGAGCTGGGTGGGCGGTTGGTGCGGATCGGCGGCATGGCCAAGGGGTCCGGAATGATTCACCCCTCGATGGCCACCTTGCTGGCCTACCTCAGCTGCGATGCCGGCGTACCGGCGGAGCTGTGGCAGGCGATGGTGCAGCGGGCGGTGGAGCGCTCGTTCAATGCGATCACCGTCGACGGGGACACCAGCACCAACGACACCTTTCTGGCCTTCGCGGCCGGAGACCCCCTGGACCAGGAACACCATGCAGCCCTGGAGGAAGGCCTCACGGCCGTGGCCCAGCATCTGGCCAGGGCCGTGGCCCGCGACGGCGAAGGGGCCACCTGCCTGGTCGCCGTGGCCGTCGAGGGAGGTGCCGACGACGAGGCCGCCCGCCGCATCGCCCGCACCGTGGCCGGCTCCTCCCTGGTGAAGTGCGCCATCCATGGGCGCGACCCTAACTGGGGCCGGATTGTGGCCGCCGCCGGCCGGGCCGGGGTGGATTTTGATCCACAGGCCGTTGCCCTCTGGCTGGGGGAGCACCAGCTGATGGCGGCGGGCCAGCCCCTGGCCTTCGATCGTCCGGCGGCCTCCGCCTACCTGAAGGCCCGGGCCGCGGGCTCCTATCTCGACGACGACACTGTGGCGATCCGGCTGCGGGTCGGGGAGGGCCCGGGCCGCGGCATCGCCTGGGGCTGTGACCTCTCGGATCAGTACGTGCGCATCAACGCCGACTACACCACCTGAGGCGACCGGCCCCAGCGAATGGGTGCCGCGGCCGCGGCTGGGCAAGATGGCAGCGATTGCGCTGACGTCGATGGTCACGGCCAGGCCCTCTTCCCCTCTCCGCGGCCCCCGTGCCCGCGCCGGATCCCGTTCTGGCTGGGACTGGCGGGTGTGGTGGATCGTCGGGCTCTGCTTCGGGCTCGGCTACGGCGCCAGCCTCCGCCTGCTGAGTCTGGGCGGTGAGGAGGAACGGGGCAACCGCCAGCGCTTCGATGTCCAGGCTGCCCCCGGCACGACGCTGGAATCCCTGCGCCAGCGCTTCGGTGGCGACGCCCGTGAGATCCGCGGAGATCTGGACCTGCTTGAGCTGGAACAGCAGCAGAAACAGGAGGAGGCCGACCTCGAGGAGCGGCGGCGTGGCATGGAGCAGCGGGAGGCGCAGGAGCGCCAACGGCTGCTCGAGCCGACCGAGACTCCCATCGAAGCCGACCAGCCGGCAGCACCCGGGGCCGCCGATGCCGAGCCCCCAGCCGCTCCCGCCCTGCCGCCGCCACGGATGCCGCCAGCCCGCGAGCGGGAGGCTTCCGGCCCCGCGCCGATGGCCCCGCCTCCCCTGAGCGCTCCGCCGGCTCCCGGAAACCAGCCCTGATCTGCCACAGTTCGGTGAACCCTCCGGCCTTGTCATGAGCGCGCCGCAGTCCCTCGCCATGGCGGCCATGAACCGCCTGGCCGCCCGCCTGGGCAGCGGCCTGGCCGATGCGGCCGCCACCCTGGCGGTTCTCGCCCAGGAGGCGCCTGCGAGGGTGCAGCAGGAACTCAGCCTGTTCTGGGAAGAGGTGGCGATGGAAGCTGAACGGATCGAGAACGACCGCAGTGCTCCGTCCACCTCCCGGGGGGGCTCGGCTGAGGATCCCCAGGAACGGATCGATGCCGTGCGGGCGAAGGTGGCTGAACTGTCCAGGCGCCTCGATCAGCTTCCTGTGGCCTCCCCCGATGGTCCGCCGCGGTCTCAGGGGCAGGCCTGATGGCGGCCCCGTCCAGCCCCGGGAACCGGCTGTCCCGCCTGTGGCGTCCCCTGCGTATCTGGCGGCTTGTCGTCCAGTTGCTGGCTGGCCTGTGGTGGGATGGCCGTCCCTGGACCTACCCGGGGGGGCGCACTCCCGAACGCCAGGCTGCCCGCCAGCGGCGCCGTGCCCGCTGGCTCACGTCCCAGTTCCTGGAGCTCGGTTCCGCCTTCATCAAGCTGGGGCAGCTGCTGTCGGCCCGCCCCGATGTACTCCCCGCCGACGTGGTGGAGGAGCTGGCCCATTTGCAGGACCGGGTGCCGGCCTTCCCCTTCCCCGTGGTGGAGTCGCTGCTGGAGCAGGAGCTTGGTGAACGCCGGGCGGAGATCATCGATCTGGAGGTGGAGCCGCTCGGTTCGGCGAGCCTGGCGCAGGTGCATCGGGCCAGCCTGCGCAGCGGCCGCCAGGTGGTGTTCAAGGTGCAGCGGCCGGGGCTGGAGCGGCTGTTCCGGCTGGATCTGGAGGTGCTGCAGCAAGTGGCGGCCGTGGTGCAGCGCCATCCCCGCTGGGGTGCCGGCCGCGACTGGGTGGGCATCGCCAAGGAATGCCGGCGGGTGCTGCTGCGGGAACTGGATTTCCGCCTGGAGGCAGAACATGCCGCCCGCTTTCGCCAGCAGTTCCTGGACGATCCCGGCATTCGCATTCCAGCGGTGATCTGGGAACTCAGCTCCCGCCGGGTGCTGTGCCTCGACTATGTGCCCGGCATCAAGATCAACGACCGGGAGGCCCTTGTCCGCGCCGGCATTGATCCGGCGGCGGTGGCGGAAAAAGGTGCCGCCAGCTATCTGCAGCAGCTGGTCCGCTTCGGTTTTTTCCACGCCGATCCCCATCCGGGCAACCTGGCGGTCGCCGGGGATGGGTCGTTGATCTATTACGACTTCGGCATGATGGGCCAGATCTCCGAGCGGCTGCGCAGCCGGCTTGGGCGCATGGTGCGGGCGGCGGCGGCGCGGGATGCCTCAGCCCTGGTGGATGAACTGCAGCAGGCGGGGGTGATCGCCCAGGGCATCGACCCCGGGCCGGTGCGGCGCCTGGTGCGGGTGATGCTCACGGAGGCGCTGACACCACCGTTCAGCGCCAACGTTCTCGACAAGCTCTCGGGCGACCTCTATGAGCTGGTGTACGGCCAGCCGTTTCGCCTGCCCCCGGAGCTCATCTTTGTGATGCGGGCCCTGTCCACCTTCGAGGGGGTGGGCCGCAGTCTGGATCCGGGCTTTAGCCTGATCGCGATCGCCCGTCCCTACCTGTTGCCCCTCATGACCGCCAGCGGCAACGGCCCCAACGAATTGTTCAGCGAGCTCTCCCGCCAGGCGGCCGAAGTGGGCAGCCGGGCCTTCGGCATTCCGCGGCGCCTCGACGAGAGCCTGGCTCGCATCGAACAGGGGGATCTGCAGGTGCTGATCAGGGCAGGCGAAACCGATCGCCTGCTGCGTCGCCTGGCCCTGGCCCAGCAGAGCACTGCCCAGTCGTTTCTACTGGGGGCTCTGGCGGTGGCGGCGGCCCTGCTGGCGGCGAGCAGCCGCCCTGCCCTGGTGGCCGTGCCCCTGGTGCTGGGGCTGCCGGTGGGCCTCTCCTGGCTGAAGCTGCAATCAAGGCTCAAGCGCGATGGCCGCCTTGACCAGCTGCCCGGCGTCGTCGCACCGGCACGGCGAGAGTAGCGGGGGCGACCTCAGCCCCGGCCCCGTGGCCCCCGGTCTTCCACCCCGGCGTAGATCGCCTGGCTGCCCAGTTCGTCTTCGATGCGCAGCAGCTGGTTGTATTTGGCGACCCGATCGCTGCGGCTGAGCGAGCCGGTTTTGATCTGACCGGCGCGGGTGGCGACGGCCAGGTCGGCGATGGTGGTGTCCTCGGTTTCGCCGCTGCGGTGGCTGATCACACTGGTGTAGCCGGCGCGGCCAGCGAGATCGATGGCCTGAAGTGTCTCGGTGAGCGAGCCAATCTGGTTCACCTTGATCAGGATCGAATTGGCGATGCCCTGCTCGATCCCCTGCTGCAGGCGGGTGGTGTTGGTCACGAACAGGTCGTCACCCACCAGCTGCACCGTGCTGCCCAGGCGCTCGGTGAGCAGGCGCCAGCCCTCCCAGTCGTCCTCGGCCAGGCCATCCTCGATCGAGACGATCGGGAAGCGGGCCGCCAGGGCCGCCAGCTGGTCGACCATCTCGGCGCTGGTGTAGCTGCCGCCACCGAAGGCATAGCGCCCATCGGCATAGAACTCCGTGCTGGCCACGTCGAGGGCCAGGGAGATCTGGTCGCCGGGGCGGTAGCCGGCTTTCTCGATCGCCTGGATCAGCAGGTCACCGGCCGCTTCGTTGCCGTCCAAATCAGGGGCAAAGCCGCCCTCGTCGCCCACCGCCGTGGAGAGCCCCTGGTCCTTGAGCAGACCCTTGAGGGTGTGGAACACCTCGGCGCCCATGCGCAGGGCCTCGCGGAAGCTGCCGGCCCCGTGGGGCACCAGCATGAATTCCTGGAAGTCGAGGTTGTTGGAGGCGTGGGCGCCACCGTTGATGACGTTCATCAGCGGCACCGGCAACAGGGTGGCCATCGGGCCGCCCAGGTAGCGGTAGAGGGGCAGGCCCAGGGCCTTGGCGGCCGCGTGGGCGGTGGCCAGGCTCACCGCCAGGATGGCGTTGGCGCCGAGGGCCGACTTGTTGTCGCTGCCGTCGAGCTCGTTCATGGCCTCGTCCACGGCGCCCTGGTCGAGGGCACTCAGGCCGCAAAGGGCCGGGGCAATGCGCTCCTCGATGTTCTCCACCGCCTTGGTGACCCCCTTGCCGAAGTAGGCCTTCTCGCCATCGCGCAGCTCGTGGGCCTCGTGGGCGCCAGTGCTGGCGCCGCTGGGCACGATGGCGCGGCCGCTGGCGCCCCCTTCGAGATACACCTCCGCTTCCACCGTGGGGGTGCCCCGGGAGTCGAGCACCTCGCGGGCGACGATGGAGTCGATGACGAGGTCGAGGGAGTCGTACACAGGCAGTGTGCTGGTGGCCGAATCCTATGGGGACTCCCCCGCCCCTGCCTGTGTTCCCTGCGCCACCCCCCGGCAATGCCCCGCGAATAGCCCGGGCCCACGGCCCCCTGGTCAGAATGGCCCCAGCTGGTCCAGCGACGATGCGACTGCTTCACACCATGCTCAGGGTGGGCGATCTGGAGCGCTCCCTGCGCTTCTACATCGAGGTGCTCGGCATGAGGCTGCTGCGCCGCATGGACTATCCCGGTGGCTCCTACACCCTCGCCTTCGTGGGCTACGGCGACGAGAGGGACACCACCGTGCTGGAACTCACCCATAACTGGGGCACCGAGACCTACGAACTCGGCACCGGCTTCGGCCATCTGGCCATCGGCGTCGATGACATCTACGCCACCTGTGCGGCCATCGCCGCCAAGGGCGGCCGGGTGGTGCGCGAACCCGGGCCGAAGCAGCACGGCACCAGTGTGATCGCCTTTGTGGAAGATCCTGACGGCTACAAGGTGGAACTGATCCAGACGCCGTCCCGGTCCGATGTGCCCTGATTCCGGCCTGCGCGACGACCGGGGGCCGGCGGGCGCCCCCGCCAGCCTCACCAGCGATCCCGACCGCTTCAGTGACGCCGCCTGGGATCTGCTGATCGCCTCCCAGGAGCAGGCGAGACGCTGGCGCCACGGCGCCATGGACGTGGAGCACCTGCTGCTCACCCTGCTGCTGAACCGGCGTTTCGCGAGCTGGGTGGCGCCGCTGCCCCTCGACGAGGACCGGCTGCTCGACCGCCTGGAAAGCTTCTGTGCTGAGCAGTCCGGCGGTGACGGCGGCACGCTTTACATCGGCGATGCCCTGGAAGATCTGCTGGAGGAGGCCGATCGTCGCCGGGCGGCCTGGGGATCCCGGTTGCTGGACGTGCCCCATGTGCTGCTGGCCCTGCTGGTGGAACCCCGGATCGGGGCGTCCCTGCTGGTGGAGGAAGGGCTGAGCGAGGACCTGCTGCGGCGCCAATGGCGGCCGCTGCCGGCCGCTGCGGAGCCCCCCATGGCGACGCCCCCCGCAGCCACGCCACCCGTCGCGCTGCCCTCACCCGCGGCTCGGCCGCGGCCGCCGTCCACGCCTGACACCACCTTGTCCCTGCAGCGGGAGGAGGACCCCGAACCCGGTGCCCTGGCCCGCTACGGCCGTGATCTCACCGCCGCTGCCCGGGCCGGAGAACTCGATCCGGTGGTGGGACGGGATCCGGAGATCCGCCGGCTGATCCAGGTGCTCTCCCGCCGCAGCAAGAACAACCCCGTGCTGATCGGTGAGCCCGGCGTCGGCAAGACCGCCGTGGCTGAATCCCTGGCCCAGCGGATCGTGGCCGGTGAGGTGCCCGATGCGCTGCGGGGGCTGCGGCTGGTGGCCCTGGATCTGGGGGCCCTGATCGCCGGGGCCAAGTTCCGCGGCCAGTTTGAGGAGCGCCTGCGCAGCGTGCTGGCCGAGGTCCGTGACAACGATGGCGCTGGCGGCGCGGAGAGGGGTGCTGGTGGCGCGGAGAGGGGCGTTGGCCGGTCTGGCGGGGTGGTGCTGTTCATCGACGAGCTGCACACGGTGGTGGGCAGCGACCGCTCCGGCACCGATGCGGCCAGCATCCTCAAACCGGTGCTGGCCCGGGGCGACCTGCGCTGCATCGGCGCCACCACCCCCGAGGACTACCGGCGCAGCATCGAAAAGGACCCGGCCCTGGAGCGCCGTTTCCAGCAGGTGGTGATCCGTGAGCCCGACGGCGCCACCTGCCTCGAGATTCTGCGGGGGCTGAAGGAGCGCTACGAGCTCCACCACGGCGTCACCATCACCGATGGGGCGCTGGTGGCCGCTTCAAGGCTCGCGGCCCGCTACATCAGTGACCGCTGCCTGCCGGATTCGGCCATCGACCTGATCGACGAGGCCGCCGCCAACCTGCGCATGGAGGCCACCTCCAAGCCCCAGGTGGTGGAGGCGGCCGAGGCGGACCTGCGGCAGGTGGAGCTGGAGCTGCTGGCGGCTGAAGCGGCCCCCCTGGAGGAACGCCTGCAGCTGCAGGAGCAGCGGCGCTTCGCCCACGAGCAGCTCGAACGGCTGCAGCGCCGCTGGGCGGGCGAGCGGGAGCGCCTTGGGGAACTGCGCGAGCTCATGCACCAGGACGAGCACCTGCGCCACGCCATCGCCGAGGCGGAGCGGGACGGGGACCTGGAGGAGGCGGCCCGACTCCAGTACGACCAGCTGCACAAGGTGCAGCAGCGCCGCGCCGCCGTCGAGGCTGAACTGCAGAGCGATCCGATGCTGCGCGAGCAGGTGGAGGAGGGGGACATCGCCGATGTGGTGGCCCGCTCGACCGGCATCCCCGTGCAGCAGCTGCTGGCCGGGGAACGCCAGAAGCTGCTGGAGCTGGAGCAGCGGCTCGCCGGGCGGGTGATCGGCCAGCCGGAGGCGGTGGCGGCGGTGGCGGCCTCGATCCGCCGTTCCCGGGCCGGGATGCAGGCCCCCACCCGGCCGGTGGGGTCGTTCCTGTTCCTGGGGCCCACGGGCGTCGGCAAGACGGAACTGGCCAAGGCCCTGGCGGCGGCCCTGTTCGATGAGGAGGAGGCGCTGGTGCGGCTTGACATGAGCGAGTTCATGGAGCGCAACGCCGTCGCCCGCCTGGTGGGGGCCCCTCCCGGCTACGTGGGGTATGAGGAGGGGGGCCAGCTCACCGAGGCCGTGCGCCGCCGCCCCTATGCGGTGCTGCTGCTCGATGAGGTGGAAAAGGCCCACCCCGATGTGTTCAACCTGCTGCTGCAGGTGCTCGACGACGGCCGCCTCACCGATTCCCAGGGCCGCACGGTGGACTTCCGCCACACGGTGGTGATCATGACCAGCAACCTGGCCAGCCGGGCGATCCTGGAGCGGGCCCGCGCTGGCTCCACCCCCGACGGCGGCCGGGATCCCCACCCCTCGGAGGGGGAGCTGGCCCAGGAACGGGCCCTGGATCTGGCGGTGGAGGAGGCCCTGTCGCGCCAGTTCCGCCCGGAATTCCTCAACCGCATTGATGAGGTGATCCGTTTCCGGCCCCTGGCCCGCACCGATCTCGAGCGCATCGTGCGGCTGCAGCTGGCGGAGCTGGCGGCCCTGCTGCGGGAGCAGCACCTGGAGCTGGAACTGGACGAGGCCGTCGTGGTGGCCCTGGCCCAACAGGGCTACGAGCCGGAGTACGGCGCCCGTCCGCTGCGGCGGGTGCTGCGCCGGCGTGTCGAGAACCCCCTGGCCACCGAATTGCTGGAGGATCACTTCAGTGGGGCCAGGGGGGTGCGGCTGGAGCTCGCCGGCCCCGGGGAAGCGGGCTTTCGCTTCATTCCCCTGAAGGGGGCAGGGGAAGGACGTCCGGTAGGGTGATCGTTTGCCGATGTCTGCCGATAGAACGGCAGCCATCGGAATCCACGCCGTGGAACCCATCCCCCCCGCCACCACCACCACGAGCAGTCCCGACGGGCCCCTGGCCCAGAGGAACGACCTGTCCGCATCCGACGCTGGGCAGGACGGTCCTGGAGCTGAGAAGGAGACCCCCACCGGTTTCCTCGCGGTCACTGTCGCGGAGCTGCAAAAGGTTGTCTGGCCGAGCCGCCAGCAGCTGTTCAGCGAGTCGGTGGCGGTGATCCTGATGGTGAGTCTTTCGGCTGCGGCGATCGCCGCGATCGATCGCTTCTATCACTGGGGATCGGCCCAGATCTTCCGTTGATGACCCCTCCCCTGCCTGCCGTGCCCGAGACCGTGCCCGAGATCGAACCGGACGCCCCCGAGGTGCTCGAGCTTCCTGGCGAAGGCCAGGCCCTTGCCATCGAAGTTGCCAACGAGGGGGGCGAGCTTGTTGGGGAGGCTGGCGCCGAGGGTGGTGAAGCCGCCAAGCCCCAGGTGGCGCGCTGGTACGCGGTTCAGGTGGCTTCCAGCTGCGAGAAGAAGGTGAAGGCCACCCTCGAGCAGCGGGCCGTCACCCTGGGTGTCAGCAACCGGATCCTCGAGATCGAGATCCCCCAGACCCCTGGTGTCAAGCTGAAGAAGGACGGCAGCCGCCAGTCCATCGAGGAGAAGGTGTTCCCCGGCTATGTGCTGGTGCGCATGGTCCTCGATGAGGACACGATGATGGCGGTGCGCAGCACCCCCAACGTCATCAATTTCGTCGGCCAGGAGGAACGCCGCGCCACCGGCAAGGCCCGGGGCCACATCAGGCCCCGGCCCCTCAGCCGCCAGGAGGTCGATCGGATCTTCAAGCGCGCCGCCGAGAAGAAGCCCGTTCTCAAGGTCGACCTCACCGAGGGTGATCAGATCCTCGTCACGGCCGGTCCCTTCAAGGACTTCCAGGGCGAAGTGATCGAGGTCTCCGGGGAACGCAGCAAGCTGAAGGCCCTCCTGTCGATCTTCGGCAGGGAAACCCCGGTCGAGCTCGAGTTCTCCCAGATCAGCAAACAGAGCTGATCAGCGGCGGCCGCCTCCCTGCGGAGGGCGGCCCCGGGTGGTCCCTCACAGGGCCGCCACCCAGCCGGGCCGGCCACCGCCCCGGCCATCCGCAGTGCTCCCGCAAGGGAGTTCCGTCCCGCTCTCCCGCGAGGGAGTTCCGTCCCCTAGCCCAGACGATGGCCAAGAAAGTCGTAGCTGTGATCAAGCTGGCCCTCCAGGCCGGCAAAGCGAACCCCGCACCACCGGTGGGCCCTGCCCTCGGTCAACACGGGGTCAACATCATGGCGTTCTGCAAGGAGTACAACGCCCGCACCCAAGAGAAAGCCGGGTACGTGATCCCGGTGGAGATCTCGGTCTTTGAAGACCGCAGCTTCACCTTCATCACCAAGACCCCGCCCGCCTCGGTGCTGATCTCCAAGGCCGCCGGCATCGACAAAGGTGCCGCCACGTCCGCCAAGGGCGCGGTGGGTGCCATCAGCCGCGCCCAGCTCGAGGAGATCGCCAAGACCAAACTGCCCGACCTCAACTGCTCCAGCGTCGAGTCGGCCATGCGCATCATCGAAGGCACCGCCCGCAACATGGGCGTTGCCGTCAGCGACTGACCCTCTACGGGCGTCGTTCCAGTCCATTTCCATTCACTTACCTGGGGGAGATCGTCCACGGTCGTCCGCACCCCTTCCTGCCATGACAAAAATCTCCAAACGCTTCACGGCCCTCGCCGCCAAGGTCGAGGACCGCGCCTATGAACCGCTCGAGGCCATCGAGCTGGTCAAGGACACCGCCACCGCGCGCTTTGACGAGACGATCGAAGCCCATGTGCGCCTCGGCATCGATCCCAAGTACACCGACCAGCAGCTGCGCACCACCGTGGCGCTGCCCAACGGCACCGGCCAGTCCATACGCATCGCGGTGATCGCCCGGGGTGAGAAGGTGGCTGAAGCCAAGGCCGCCGGTGCCGACCTGGCCGGTGACGACGAGCTGGTCGACCAGATCGCCGGTGGCGCCATCGACTTCGATCTGCTGATCGCCACCCCCGACATGATGCCGAAGGTGGCCAAGCTCGGCCGGGTGCTCGGTCCCCGCGGCCTGATGCCGAACCCCAAGGCGGGCACGGTGACCACCGATCTGGCAGGTGCCATCAACGAGTTCAAGGCTGGCAAACTGGAGTTCCGGGCCGACCGGGCCGGGATTGTTCACGTGCGCTTCGGCAAGGCCAGTTTCACCAGCGCCAAGCTGCTGGAGAACCTCAAGGCCCTGCAGGAAACCATCGACCGCCACAAGCCCAGCGGAGCCAAAGGCCGCTACTGGAGGAGCCTGTATCTGGCCTCCACCATGGGCCCCTCGGTGCAGGTCGACTTCACCGCGCTCCAGGACATCAAGCAGGACAGCTGAGCTTTTGGGCGGTCGGCCTAAACAGCGTGCATCTCGATGGTATGTGGATGATGCCCTACTCCTGCTGAGAAACCTTCTGCGAGACGGGAAGGGGCACACGGCCCCGTGGGCGAGGCAGCATCGAAAAGATGCTTGTGCGGTTGTGCAGGGAATTTGCCTGGATCAAGGGGTCTTCGCTCTCCTGGGTGCTCAGCTGTTCCTTGTGGACTGCCTCCTCGCTGGATCGTGGGTGTCGTAGGCCTTTTGAGCCAGGGCGATACCCACCGCGGGGGGCATAGACCGTGACCTGGGCGTCATAGTCTCTCAGTCGGCCGGAAGATAGGTCTGTGATTCCTGTCTTCTGTCTCAACCGCAGGTCCTGGCAACGTCTTGCAGGCTCACACCAGTTGCACTAAAGCCTGTAAGGCTTCTTTGGAGCGCCATAGGCAAAGGAAGGATGGATCAGAGTGTTCGGCGCTGATGAGGAAGTCGCGGGCGCCTATGTGGTTTGACATCGGGTGGAGTTGCCTTTAACGCTGCACGCCACGCTGCAGCCGTAGATCGGAATGTCTTCCCCGGTGTGGCGGCTTTCGCTGAGTTGAGCGAGCTGGTTGAGCAGGTCTGCGTCTGTATCGCGGTGATTCCCGTGCCACCGTTTCAGCAGGGGCCCTCTCCTTCATGGGAGGGTGTGGTGCCCCACAAAGCCTTGGTTGGGTTTGTGGGGACTCACCGCGTTGATTGCATCGCCCAGTGTTGCCTGCGAATCGAGCCGCAGAACCTGGTGTCCACAGTCCTTCAGGGCCCCTAGACCATCTCCGTGGATGTGTCGGCGACCGTGACTGTCCAACGTGAAGCCCGGGCTTTCGAAGGACAGTTACTTGTACGCCAAGCATCAAGCATGGTGGTTTTCACGGATGCCGCGAATCCATAGGCGGGACCTGCTTTGGATGGACCGCGGTCATGCTCAATCAGCTCGGGAAGCTGATCGCTGCCCCTCTGGCTCATGCCGGCAGAGTGGGGGGAAGGTTACCGCCACCCCGTGAGCGGCCGATGAAGGTGGTCGGCAGTGGGTAGAGGGTGAACACATTCGGTGACTGGAAGCCGAGAGAGTCCAGGAAGCCTTCCGCCAGGGCATCGGCGCCCGCCTTCACCGCTACTGGCGTGGTGGTCACGGGTCCGTAGGAGCCGCGCGCATAGACCAGGGATCCAAGGAACGGGAAGTTGCCGTAGCGACTGGTGTTGGTGAATGTGATGGAGCCGATGTTGCCTTTGATGGCAACAAAGCCGGTCAGGGTCACCGGTGAGGAGCTGATGGGCAGAGGCTGGGTGAGGAAATCAAGCAGCTGAGGCAGGGCTGACTGCACGATGGGGAGGATAGGGCCCGACTGCAGGGCAGTAGCTAGATTGCCGAAATTCGTGAGCTGCTGAATCCACGCCTGGGGGTTCGGAATAGGGAATCCATTGGCAGCAACTTCCACATTGCCGATGGAGGCACCGGCAAACAGGCTCAGCAGTGTGCCGCTGGCGTTGAGGCCACTGCTCTTCACTTCGATCCCTTTGATATCACCACGACCGCGCTTTTGAGCAAGCGTATTGGCCAGGAATCCCGCCACCCCATTGAGTGGGTCGCTGTTGGCGAGGAACGACGAGCCGACGACACCACTGCCGATCGTTCCAACTTTGATCTGGCCGATGCCGCCATAGGCAGCGAAGTAACTGGCGTTGATCCCTGATGCTTCCAGGGTCGCCTGATCATTTGGGGGAATCCGATTCGGTGGCAGCAGGAGGTTGGGCACAATCTCAGGGATCACCCTGCCGGCTTTGACGGTGATCGAGCCGATTCTGCCGGTCAGCTCGGTTTGATCGGCATCGAGGGCACTGGCCCTAAATTCGCTTCGATGTATGGCGCGTCCGCTGGCGCCCTGGTTGAACCCTGGTTCCTTCACCGACCTCTCTGCCTTATTGCCGATGACATCCACATCAATGCTGCCGATGCTGCCAGCCGCCCCAGCGATGAACTGGCTGGTTTCAATTCCATTGCCCACGCGCGATGAGTTGACGACCTTGATGCTGTTGATCGTCCCCCGGTTATTGAAGGCACCACTGCTTGGATTGTAGGTTGCTGTGCGAGCGGTGAAGCTGGATCCAGAGATGGCAGCACCCCCATCAAAATCTTCGACTTTCGCTTCAATTGCCTGGATTCTGGCGGCGATGAAATCTGAGCCCCGGATCGCAAGGGAATCCTGGATGTTCTCACCCAGGCTGACGGCCTTGATGCTTTTGATGGTGCCGATGTTGTCGAAATCACTGTCGGCTTCAAAATCTGAGCCGTTGATCGCCGCGCCCCCCTTGCTGCTCGCCGTAATCAAGCCGATGTCTTCTGATGCCTCAAAGGTGGAGGCGTTGATGCCGTGATCGATAGGTCTCAGTCCGCCAGCCTTGGCAGAGAGCCCCAGTTTGCCAATGCCGATCGCTCCATTGGCGGCGATGAAGGTGCTGCCATCAATGGCATTGCCGGCGTTGAGTGACTCCGCCACGATCTGCTGCAAACTTCCATAATTGGCCGTGAATTCGCTGTCGAAGATGGCGCTGTTGGCGAAGGCGCGGCTGTTGATCAGGCCGATGCCTCCCTTGACATCAAACTCGCTGGTGTCAATTCCCCTGCCATAAATGGAGAGCACATTGACGATGATGCTGTTTATGCCGTTGCGTTTGTAATAAGGATTCTTGACCTTGTCGGTGGGCTTGTCGGCGTAACTGATGAACTCTGCGGTTGTGTCGGCATAACCTTTAAACTCCGACAGCACAATGCCGCCCCCGAGTGGATTCGTCGGTCGGCCCCCTTTGCCACCCAGAACTTCTGCCGCGATGCTCCCGAAGACTCCGGCCCGAGCATCGAGTAGGCGTATCCCGTCCCCGGAGTTCGCGTTGCTGGTTCCCTTCAGGCCCTTGATTTCACCGGCGGCCTGAATGGTGCTGTCGTGAATGCCATGTCCGCCGGCGACCCCGCCGCGGCCAACCACGTTGCCGATGGAGCCAGCGTTGGCGTTGAAGCGGGAGGCCTCGATCCCCTGGCCTTTCATTTCTGAAAGGCCAGTCACATTACCGAGGTTGCGCTGGGCGACCACCGTGAGACCAGCCATTCCATGGCCATTGCCGATTCCGGTGATGCTCCTGATGTCGCCGACCTTGGCATGAATCACGGTATTGAGGATGCCTGTGCCTGTTCTCGCCAGTGAACGAATATCACCGATGATGGCACCGGCGAGAATCTGAACGTTCTGCAGCCCGTGGGCAGCTTCCACGGCTGGTTCAGCGGGCAGGCCAGGGCTCACGCTGGGCAGCTGGGTGGCTCCATGGGCTTCCACCGTGAAGCCCCTGATGCTGCTGGTTTGGCGAACCCCTTTGTCATCCACATACTGACCGCGTTCATCACCTGCCTGGAACAGAGATCCCTGGATCGCGACGCCTCTGGCGGCGCTGGCTGTGATCGTTCCCATTTTGGTGCCCGCCGAGTAGGTACCTCCGACGATGGTGCTGCTTCCCTTGACCGTGATACTTCCGACACTTCCCTTGGCGGCCAGGCTGACGTTTTGAAGCGAACCTTTTTCAACGTAGATGTTCCCGATGTTCCCGGTATTCCCACTATTCATTGCACCTGCACGTATCACGCCGCCCCAGTCGCCATTGTAGATTTTTAATCCTCCAATATTGCCTTTCTGGGCTACTACCTTGGTGCTGTTGAGAGTCTGGACCTGGGCGCTGATCAGACCGATGTTCTGCCCGGCTTCGATCAGCTTCGAATTGATGCCACCATTGAGTGCGGTGATAGAGCCAATGTTGATACCGGCACGAAAGTTGGCATCAATTCCCGCGGCTGAGCGAATGTTGCCAATACTACCTTTGTGCGAAATAAAGGTGCCATCCAGCTCGACAGGCTCCAGCTTCGGAATATCAGCATCAACTAGCTTCGGAACTTTGACATAGCGAAGGGCCTCGACCGTGCCGATATCTTTGTCGGCTTCAATAATGGCGGCTGCTGTAATGGTATTGGCTTTGATGTTGCCGATGCTGGATTTTGAAATCCACCGAGAGCTCAGCTGGCCGTTGACGCTGATATCGGCAATACCTTTCGCCTGGCTTGTATTTTCGACGACGCCTTTGTAGCCAGTGGGGATGAAGATGGTGTCTGTTTCGCTGGCCAGAATGCCCGAGATTCCACCCTTGGAAGAGATCTTGCCAATGGTTGGACCGCTTTGCTGATCTTTGTCGGGATCGCCGATGATCGGCCTAAAAGTGTAGGCCATGTTGAGATGGCCAGCAGAATTGATGAAGCCGCTGAAATTGCCCGGCAGTGTCAGGCTCAGGGCCTGCGAGGTGTCGGTTGTTGTGACCGTGCCGTCGATGCGACCCAGTACGACATTGCCGATCGACCCTGCCCGGACGGTGCCATCCAGGCGGCTGCGTCTGGCTTCAATGCTGCCTATCCGTCCGCTGACGTTGACCACTCCACGGATGTCGTTGGTGTTGCCGCTTTTGTCGTTGGGGTCACCGGTGGGGGCACTGATACTGCCATTGATAATCAGTCTGTCGATGCTCTTGGCAGTTACATTGCCGAGGTCGATGAGGCCAGTGGTTGGCCTGTAAGCGTTGCCACCTCCTCCGGCTGAGATGTTGGCATCATCATCAATAATGGCGAAGTCGACGATCTCACCATCGCCCGTGGTGTTGCCCGTGATCGTGTTGCCCGTGACCGTGGTGGTGATGCCACTAGAGCTACCCAGCGTGGTGGTATTCACTCGGTCTACAAGGGGTGTATAACCCGTATCCAGCTCGATGCTGCCGATGCTGTGACCGGAGAGATCGATGTTGTTGACTATCGCCGCTGTCAGCTCGATGTCGCCGATTGCACCGTTTCTCGCGCCCGTGAAGATGCGATCGAGGTTGGTGTAGCCGGGACTGTACATTCGGTTGTACAATCCGCTCACCTGCGCCAAGCCCGTTGTGCTGTTGGCGGATGTGATTGAGCCGGCGTTGATCGACTGCTGGATTGGGGTGACGGAGATCGACAAGCCCGAGTTAGCGTCTGTGCCCTTGAGTTCGAGGCTGAGGGCATCGGCGAGGTTGGTCAGGCCCCCGGCGAGGGCGAGTTTGAAAGATCCTTTACCCGTCAGCTTGATGTCCACCAAGTCACCTGTGCTGTCAAGGTAGAGAGCGCTGGTGACAAAGGTTCCCGGTTTGATGCCGGTGTTGACCTGCGGTGGCTTGCTGCCATCTTCTTTGGGATTAACAAAACTGGGTGCCAGGACAATTGAATTGGAAGCTGACTGATCATTCGAGCTGAAAACCTGTTCCACGGCATAACCGGCAAATGCGCCGGCGACCACTTCACCCAGAAACTTCAGACCTGCGAAGATCGCTGGTGCTGCCAGGGAGCCCTGCCAGTTCAGGCTTGCGAACGTGGCGCTGCGATCAAGGTCGATGTTCCCGCTGTTCACTTCTAGATCCCAGTTCCAGAGGCTCTGGCCTTCTGCGAAGCCGGTGGTGTCACTGGAAGCGGCCACATCCGCTCCGGTGACCTTCGCGATCCCCTGGATTAGCGTCGCGCCGATCTCACCCCGACCGACATCACAGCCATAGAGCAGTAGATCTCCTTCGGCGGATAGCAGCTCACCAAGACGAGCCAGTTCGCTGGCGTAGTGATCGAGACTTGCTCCGGTCAGGATATCCCGGCCGAGCTGCACCGCCCCTGCGGTGCCGTGGGAGAGAATGTGGATCGCTTTGAATCCGCCTGCCGGCGCCAGAGTTTCCAGATCATTGACTAGATCGTTCAGTCCCTGCTCGGCGCTGAGCTGACGAACGAGATGCTGCGCTTCCCTCAGCCCCTGGCCCAGACCCATCAAGCTTCCGCCTGCATCGTCCATGACGAAAAACACCTCACGCTGAGGCTCTGCTGGCAGGATTGCCGCTCTTCCCGAGCTCAAGAGGAACAACCCATGCTCCGCCTCCGAAGTCAATGGGTGGGATTCGGGCAGAAGTTGGCCTTCGAAGTGGTAAGACGACATCATGTGGGCGGCAGGAGAAACGAAAGCGTTATCGAACAGGTGATAACCACAGAAATTAATACTAGAGGCAAATGTGCCGTCAGGTAATCCAAAACCACTGATTCTAGTGAGCAGGGACTACAAACATCGTGTGTCTTTCTTAAGCTTCCGGGGCGGTGATCAGCCCCAGCTTCAGGCTCACCATCACCGGAGCCGTGCGATTGTTGAATCCAGGCTCGGTGAAGATAACCCTTAAAATGACAGCGGAGCATATCTTCGCTGCTCCTCGGCTGACGGGCGATCCGTCTGTCGGTCGGGCCCCCTCTGATGCCCAGGCCTGATTGAATGTTTGCGCCCAGCCGCGGCGCGCAGCGTGGCCGGTACCTCGTCATCGGGGCCGCCACAGCGGTGATCAACCCCATGGAAGTGGGCGTCAGGTGGTCTGATTTTTTCGGTAGAGTCAATCGTTAATCGATGAGGCGTGGTAACGCCTTTTTGGTGTCAACCACCTAGGCTGGCAAATTAACCGTCGCCAACCAGTGGGGGTGTTGCAAACCCCCCGTAGGAGGGCTCGGCATCTCAGGCTTTGTCTGCCTGAGATGCAAGCGTTAATCACGCCGCTGTCAGAGGTTCAGCCGTTGCCATGGTCGCTCCGAGCTGTCCCTATCCCTGAACGCATACAAAAGCAGAAACCATTGGGGGAAGCGCACCTGAGGTGGGTTCGCCCGCCTTGGGTTGAATCGGGCTGGCTTTGTCGTTCACAAGCCGGAAGCCCCAAAAAAATATTAAGAGTGGGTCGCATGAGACTAAGTTCTCGGGCTTTTCACTGGCTTGTTCCTGTCGTCCAGCCCTGGGCCTCCCCTGTCGTGTACAATAATTAACTGACTTCGGTCAGAAGGGCACGCGCCCCACCCAAGACAGTAGGTCGTCAGGGTCGTCGATTTCGGTCGCTCGTTCTCTCACGTAAGTCCTGCCGAGGTTCACGCGATTGGTTTTTGCCTGTGCTGGGGTCTCCGCCGGAGACCCTCAGATCGGAGCGGAGCGATGAGCGGCCTCGAAGCCTCCCTTCCGGGGGGGGTCGTCCGGGCCGCGTTCCCGGCTTGTTCCCCCGATCCGATCCACCTCCTATGGGCCGCACGCTGGAGAACAAGCAACAGATCGTCGAAGAGCTCAAAGGGCTCCTCGGTGAAGCCGAAATGGCGCTGGTCCTGGATTTCAAGGGCCTGACCATCAAGGAGATGACTGATCTGCGGACCCGTCTGCAGGCCAGCAACGGTGTGTGCAAGGTGACCAAAAACACCTTGATGCGCCGTGCCATTGATGGTGACAGCGCCTGGTCGGATCTCGATTCCCTGCTCACCGGCACCAATGCCTTCGTCCTGGTCAAGGGCGATGTCGGCAGTGCGGTGAAGGCCCTGCAGTCCTTCCAGAAGGACACCAAGAAGTCGGATGTGAAGGGAGGCCTTTTCGAAGGCAAGCTCCTTTCCCCCTCCGACATCCAGGCCATCGGGGATCTGCCCTCCAGGGAGGTGCTCATGGCCCAGATCGCCGGTGCGATCAATGGCCTGGCCACCAAGCTGGCTGTGGGCATCAACGAGGTTCCGTCCGGTCTCGCCAGGGCACTCAAGCAGCACGCCGAATCCGGCGAAGGTTGAGTTCGCCTACCGCGAACCCCTGGGCTCCACCGATCCTCCCGTTCTGTTGCTGATTCCCCCCCATGTCCGCTACAACCGACCAGATTCTCGAACAACTGAAAACCCTCTCCCTGCTTGAGGCTTCCGAGCTCGTCAAGCAGATCGAAGAGGCCTTCGGCGTGTCCGCCGCCGCTTCGGCTGGCGTCGTCATGGCCGCCGCCGCCCCCGTCGCCGAGGCCGTCGAGGAGCAGACCGAGTTCGACGTCATCCTCGATGGCTTCGATCCGGCCGCCAAGATCAAGGTGCTCAAGGCCGTCCGCGAGGCCACCGGCCTCGGTCTGGGCGAAGCCAAGGCGCTTGTCGAAGCCGCTCCCAAGGCCGTCAAGGAAGGCATCTCCAAGAACGATGCCGAAGCTCTCAAGAAGAGCATCGAAGACGTGGGTGGCAAGGTCTCCATCAAGTGACCGGCCGAAGCCGGTGCCTCCGGGCCCGGCGATGCCCCTTCGTCTACGGCCGGTCCTGTGGGGCCGGCTTTTTCATGGGCCGAGGTCTTGCGGGGGCCGTGCGGACTCCGTGTTCGGGAGGTCAGCCCATAAAAAAGAGCCCCGCCGAAGGCAGGGCTCTGGAGATGGAACGATTCCGGGAGTCTGTCCTCGTTTCGACCCTGGAAGAGCGTCCTTCACTCCTCACCAGGTCAGATTAAGCGAGGCGAAAGGCAGGTGCGGGGTGAACAGTCCGGTGATCCAACTGGCCCCCAGGCCCGGGAAACCAAACGGGATAACAGAGTGGGCTCAGAGCCCTCCTGGGTTGGCTTCGCTGTAAGGAATCACCTGGAGGGCGATCGCCCGACCGGAGCGGCCCGAGCCCAAGCTGTCGTCGCCCTGGCCCAGCATCGGCTCAGGATCGATTCCAGGGAGTTCAGCCCGGCCGGTGCCCAGGGGACGTTGGAAGGTCTGGCTGCCGCCGGCCCGGGCGATCAGTTGCTCCAAGGGGGCCGGGCTGGCGAAGTAGAGGTGCGTCAACGCCCTTTGCTCATAGGTGCGCCGTTGGAGATCCCAGCCTGGCTCGAGCTTGAGGGCCACGAAGCCGTCGCGGTCGCGCAGGGGCACCTCAGCCCTACCAACCACCAGAACGGCGGAATTCCTTGGGGAGACGGCCTGCAGCTCCAGGCGGGATCCCACCTGCTGCACCTGGAGGCGATAGCTGGTACCCAGGTCCTGGTCGGCGACCCGCAGCGAGTAGCCGTTGCTGTCGAGGTAGCGATTGCAGATGCCGGTGAAGTCGAACCGGTTCAGGGTCGGATCGACCAGGCCATCCGGGCGGGCCAGCCAGCAGGAGGGCTGGGCGGCCAGCTGTTCCAGCACCAGAAGGGTCCAGTCGTTGTCGCCGACCGGCCTGGCCAGCACTGAGAAGCGCTCGGCGTCCACGGTCGTGCTCTGGAAGAGACCGGCGGCCATGGCCAGTCTTGGCTGGACCATCGGCAGGCCTGCTCCTGCCAGGACCAGGCCCGCCAGGGCCAGGTAGGTTCGCTGCATGGAAACACCTTCAGGGCCCGGGCGTTTTCCGGGGGACAGGGGCTAATTCAAGCGATGCTGTCAAGGGAACTCCATGGGTGATCGTCCGGTGCTGGTATTGGCTGCCGCCTGCGACGGGGCCTGCAGTGGCAACCCCGGGCCGGGGGGCTGGGGGGCGCTGTTGCGCTTTGAGGACGGTTCCCGTCGGGAGTTGGGGGGGGCGGCCCCAGCCACCACCAACAACCGGATGGAGCTCACCGCTGCCCTGGCGGTGCTGGAGGCGCTGCGGGACCTGCCGCGTCATCCCGATCTGGTGCTGCGTACCGACAGCCGTTACCTGATCGATGGCTACGAGAAGTGGATGGCCGGCTGGAAGCGCAAGGGCTGGCGTACCGCGTCCGGTGGAGCCGTGCTCAACCGCGACCTCTGGGAACTGCTGGATGCCGCCAGGCTGCCGGGGCTGGCCCTGCGCCACGTGCGCGGCCACAGCGGTGATCCGGACAATGACCGCTGCGATGCCATCGCCGTCGCCTATTCCCGCGGCCAAGCTCCAGCCCTGGCCGTCGAAACCCAGCCCGCCGACACGCCGGAGGCGGGGGCTGAGGCCCTGGTTGAAAAGGTGGCCGGTGCCGATGCCGGAGACCGGGCCCCGAAGTCGCTGCAGGAGCTGCTCTCCCGCCTGGAGCTGGCCGATCGGTTGGCCGCGGGGGGCTACAGCCTGCGGGCCGTGGAGCTCGCCAGGCTGCTGGAGGTGCCGACGGCCGCCCTCGAGGGGAAAGGGGATCCCTGGCTCTGGCGCGACTGGCTTGTCAGGCCCCTGGGCAATGGGAGCTGGCGTCTGGAGCGTGGCGCGGGAGGATTGGCCAGGCCGCAGTAAGGAGACAGGAATGCCGCAGGAGCAATCGACCGGCGGCGGCCAGGTGGGAACCGGTGCCCTCTACGCCCGGTTCGTCGAGCCGCTGCTGCGTCGTGATGACGGCGCCGACGCCGAACAGCTGAGTCGTCTGACGCTGCTGGCCCTGGGCCAGGCGTCCCTGCGCCGCCACTGGCCCCTGGTGAGCGGCAGCCTGGCGGGGCTGGGGGCGGAGCTGCAGCGGCGGGATCCCCGCCTGGAGCAGACGCTGTTCGGCTGCCGCTTTGCCAATCCGGTGGGGCTGGCCGCGGGTTTCGACAAGAACGGTGTGGCGGCCGCGATCTGGCATCTGTTCGGATTCGGCTTCGCCGAGCTGGGCACCATCACCTGGCAGCCCCAACAGGGAAATCCCCGGCCGAGGTTGTTCCGGCTGGCCGAGGAACGGGCGGCGCTCAACCGCATGGGTTTCAACAACGACGGAGCCAGGGGCGTGCGCCGAACCCTGGAACGCCAGGACCTGCCCCCGCCGGGCCAGCGGCCCGCCGTGCTCGGCATCAATCTCGGAAAATCGAAGGCGGTGTCGCTGGAGATGGCCCCCGACGATTACGCGGCCAGCCTGGAGCTGCTGGCCCCCCTGGCCGACTACGCGGTGGTCAATGTCAGCTCACCCAACACCCCGGGGCTGCGGGACCTGCAGGAGGAGGCCCAGTTGCGGCGGCTGGTGGAGCGTCTGCGGCGGCTGCCGGCCTGTCCTCCCCTGCTGGTGAAGATCGCTCCCGATCTCGAAGATGATGCCATCGATACCATTGCGCGGTTGGCCTACGAAGAAGGCCTCGCCGGTGTGATCGCAGTGAATACTTCCGTCCACCGGCTCGGACTCGAAGGACGTCGCCTGGTGGCCACGGGTCAGACCCTCGCCGAGGAAGCCGGAGGACTGAGCGGCCGGCCCCTGCGGCGGCGGGCGGTGGAAGTGCTGCGCCGGTTGCGGGCGACCGCAGGTCCCGCTCTGCCGCTGATCGGTGTGGGCGGCATCGACTCGGCCGAGGCGGCCTGGGAGCGGATCAGTGCAGGAGCGTCCCTGATCCAGATCTATACCGGTTGGATCTACGAAGGCCCCGCACTTGTGCCTTCAATAGTGGAGGGATTGAGCCAGCAGCTCGATCGCCATGGATGCCGGACGCTTTCTGAAGTTGTTGGCTCGGGCCTGACTTGGCGCCCTTAAGTCGGTAGCTTTCGGTGGCATGGGATCGGTGCCCTGGTGTTTTCTGGCCTGATCGGGTTGAAAGATGATCTGGAAGATCGTCTACGTCCGATCCGTGCGCAGCTTTTCCCCCGTCAACTGCTGTTGGAGCTGCACGACGACGCCTTGAAGGGTCAGGTGCTGAGGGGAACGGGGCCGGAGCCGGTGAGCATCGATCTGCCGCTGCCTCCCCTCACCTGCCTGGATGGCCAGCCCCTGGAGAAGGAGCCCCTCGGTGATCTGATCGGCGATCTGCTGGTGCGCGACGGTCTGCTCGATGCCGTCGTCCTGGCCTCCCTGCCGGATGGAGCCGTGGAGTGGCGTGTCGTCGAGTGGCCCCGGGAGGCCGTCCCGGACGACCCCATCCAAGCCCTGCGGACGATCGACCCGACCCTGAGCTTCTCCGTGCCCCTCACCGAAGCGACCATCGACCTGCGGCCTTTGCCGGGCCCCACCCCCCGCATGCTGCTGGCCGTGGCGTCCAGAAAGCTGGTAGACGACTGGATCGAGGTGTTCAACCTGGCCGGAGCTCAGTTGGAGAGGCTGGCCCCGGCCCAGTCCTGCCGTTTGGCAGCGGTGAACGCGCTCCTGGAGCACGCCGCCGAGGACGTCCTGACCCTGCTGATCCATCCGCTGCCGGTGGGTGCCCGGCTGCTGCTTCTGCGCCGAGCCGAGCCGGTCTTCGATTGGCCCCTGCCCGAGGGGGAGGATCAGCTCGTACGGGAAGTGGCCCGCTGCGTGGCGTTCTATCGACGCCGCCATCCAGGCTTGCATCGGTTCCGGTTGCTGCTCAGCGCGCCGCTTGCCAGCCAGGACCATCTGCAGGACACGCTGGGGGTGCGCGCCGAACTGCTCAGCCCCCAGCCGTTCGGGTCCCTGGTTCTGCAGGGGCTGGCGATGGCGGAGCGCGACCGATGACGGCACCCCTTGACCTGCTGCGGGAGAGGCGCAAGGAACTCGGCCAGCAGAGCATGCTCACGGCCCTGCTGGATCGGCGGCCGCTGCTGCTGCGGGGTGCCCTGATCGGAGCGGCCGTGCTGGTGGCGGCCGTGGCCGGCACGTCCCTGGTGTTCCTCCGTTCCATGGTCGTCAAGGCTCAGACGGCCCAGCTCACCCGTTTCGAAGTCGAAGCCACCCAGATGCAGGCGGAGATGGCGGCCAGCAAGGCGAAGCTTGATCAACTCACGGCCACCACCCGCAGCCTGACCGAGAGCCTCACCACCCTGCGCACGTCCTCGGCGCTTCTGGCCGACCTGCAGCTGCGCATCCCTGAGGACATTCAGCTCCAGAGCGTGGAAGCCGAGGACAAGCGACTGGTGCTTAAGGGGCAGGCGCTGGACCCCCTGGCTTTTGCCCGCATCAATGCGCTGCAGCTTGAGCTGGCCCGCTCCCCGCTGATGGAGGCCAAGGGGGTGGCGCTCGTCAAGCTGGAGCGGGTCCCCGCGGCTGCCCCCGTCGCCGGCCAGACCGGGCCGGCGGCCCCAGCCGCGGTCCGCTTCGAACTCATCGCTCCCTTCGCCCCCCTGCCTCCCGCCCGTCAGTTGCTGGTCATGCGGCAGCTTGGATCGGAGGGCATGGTGCGCCGGCTCCAACTTCTCCAGGCGGAGGGCCTCATCCCATGACGAATCTTCAGCAAGGCTCCTCCAGGCTTCCCGTTGCCACCCTGCGCCTGATCTGGCTGATGCTGCCGGCGGCCGTGCTCGGCGGACTGGGCCTGCTGGTGGTCCTCGCCGCCCTGCTGCCCCTCTGGGCCACGCTCCAGCGGGACAGCCAGCGCCTCCAGGAGCTGGAGCAGCTGCGGGATCAGGTGACGCTGATGCGGGGGCAGCTGGTCGCCACCCAGGAGAACACCGAGACTGCCATGGCCAGCAAGGCCAAGATCGAGCGGCTGATCACGGGCAACGGCGACCTGTCGACCTTTCTGGCCATGCTCGACCGCCAGGCCGACGATTCGGGCGTTCAGCTGACCCTGTACGAGCCCACCCAAGCCGTGCCCGCGGCCGCGACCCCGCCCGCCGCTGGCGCCCCTGCCACCCCAGCCGCTCCACCAGCAGGAGCCGCTCCTCCGGCAGGGACAGCTCCCGCCGCAGGCGCCGCCCCGAGTGATCCCCTGGCTCTGCAGGGCCTCACCCAGCGCACACTGCTGGTGTCGGCGCAAGGGTCGTTCCCTTCGCTGCTGGCCTTTCTGCGCCGCCTGGAAGCCCTCAACGTGCTGGTGGTGCAGAGCGATCTCAGTCTCACCCTGCCCGATGACAAACCCTCCGACGGCAAATCTCTCCAACCGAGTCCCCAGGTGCTGATGAAGCTCACCCTGGGTCTCTACAGCCGATCTGCGGCTCCTGCTGCCGCGCCCCCCGCAGCGGCAGCCCCTGCACCAGCTCCTCCTGCCACTCCCAACTGACCATGCCGATGCAACGGGTTCTGTTCATTGGCCGTTTCGCACAGTCGCCGATACCATGCGACCGATTCGGAGAGCGGCGGAACGTGGCAAAACGTCGGTGGCGGCACGTTCTTTCGGCATCTTTTGGCTTCGTGGTTCTGCAGCAGGGGACAGGCTTGTCCGCCGTCGCTGCAGGCGTGATCCCCTCCCGTGCCGGGGAGGGATCCAGCGCACACCTGTCCGACATCGCCCAGGTCAGCGGCTCCCTCGACATCAAGCTGCGGCGCTTGCCTGATTCGGTGGAGGTGGTGATCGAAGGCACCGGCCCTTCGCCTGTGCTGCAACAAACCACCCAGGGAGCCATCTGGTTGGGCCGGCTGCAGACGGCCGTGCCGATGACGCTGCGCCGCGGCCCGGTGCAGCTCTCCCTGCCCGAGGCCGGGCTCCAGAGCATCAGCTTTGAGGGTTCGGGAAACCTCTTCGAACTGAGGGTTGCCCCCACCCGCGGGCTCCCGGTCGGCCGGCCGGTGGTCAGCGGCGATGGCCGCAGCCTGATCCTCACCTTCAACGCCCCAACGCTGAGCACCCTGCAGACCCTCAGCCCCAACGCCACCACCCCCGGCAGGGTTCCCCAGCCCGGCTTCATTCCCCCCCTGCAGCCGCGCGCCGTGGCGCCGCCGCTGGGGGACATGGCCGTGGGCACCATGACCATCAGCAACCCCAGCTATGTGAATGTCAGCGGGCCGCCGGTCACCATGACGCTCCGCAACGCCCCGGCCAAGGATGTGCTGATGGCCCTCAGTCAGCTGGGTGGCTACGGGTTCGTCTACGTCGATGAGTCCAGCGCTCCCGGCGCATCGGCCGCACCGGCTGCGGGGATGCGGCCCATCTCAATCTCGTTCCGCCGCGAGGGCTATGGCCGAGCGATCAACTCGGCCCTCCTGGCGGCAGGGCTTCAGGGCAAGCGCGACGGCAACACGATCTTTGCCGGCCCCAACGTGCTGGCCAAAAGCTTCGGCTCCCAGCTTTCCAAGGTGTACCGACTGAACCAGGTGCCGGCCAATTCCGCGGCCGACTACCTCGCCAACCTGGGAGCCCAGGTCACCAAGACCAACACGATTACCACCGCGGTCTCGGAGGGGGTCGCTGCCACGGCCGCTCCCGCCGGCAGCCCCACAGCCTCCACGACCACCGCCAGCACCACCACCACGGTGGAGTCTTTCGGGGCCAGCAACGGGCCCCTCATCGGCCTGCGGGCCACCACAGACACCAGGCTGGGCACGATCACCCTGGTGGGAGCACCAAGGCTGGTGGCCATCGCCGAGCAGTACCTGAAGCAACTGGATCTGCGCCAGCGCCAGGTGGCTCTCTCGGTGAAGATCCTGGATGTGAACCTCCAGAACGACACCGATCTCTACAACAGTTTCGCCTTCCGCTGGGGCAACAACTTCATCGTCAATGACAACGGCACCCTGGCGGCGAATTTCGGCGGTCTGGTAGGTGCCCGTAACGTTCAGGACACTCTTGAAAGGCCTCTGCTTCCTGGAGTTCCCTTCGGCACTCAAAATACGGCCGGTGTGCCAGGCACCGGTTTTACTGGCCGGGCCAATCCAGGTCTCCAGTATCCGAACAACAATTTCTTCGACTTCTTCCAGGCCCGCATCCTGGCCGATAACTCCAAGGTGCTGGCCAGCCCGACGCTGATCCTCCAGGAGGATCCTTCCATCCTCAGGGATGATTCCGCCGCAGCGGCCGGCGGGGGCGGGACCACCGGATCCAGCATTTTCTCCTCCTCCTTCGACAACATCGATGCTCCGATCGGACGCAAGCGCGGCAACGAGGGTGTGGTGCGGGTAGGTGTCAACGTCCCCACCAACGTCAAAGCGGACGTAGCCGCCACCACCGGTGTCACCTCCTGCACCATCAGCGAGCTCTCGACCGCCGGCCTGGTGCTCGGCGCCCGAGTGCAGAAGATCGACGACAACGGCTTCATCACCTTCTCCCTCTCCCCCAGCATCTCCGCGGTGGAAAGGGAAGTCACCGCCGGCACCCAGTGTCCGCCCATCAGCATCCTGAGGGTCCGCCGGCTGGATACGGGCGTGGTGCGCGTGCGCGATGGCCAGACCCTGATTCTCACCGGCGTGATCTCCGATTTCGACCGGGCTCTGGTATCGAAATGGCCGATTCTCGGGGATATTCCCATCATCGGGCAGTTCTTTCGCGCCTCGTCCAACAACCGCGAGAAACGGGAGCTGGTGATCATGGTGACGCCGCGGATCATCAATGACAACGAGGGAGGCACCTACGGCTATGGCTATCAACCCTCGACGCCGGCCACGCGTGCTTTCCTCGGAGGCTCGCCTCAGCCCACGCCCTGATCGAGCTGTCTGATCAGAAGGCCAGGGGCAGCAGGAACTTCATCGCCAGCGGGGCCACGGCCGAGGCGAACGAGGCGGCCCCGGAGAGCATCTGTCCGCCCATGCCGCTGCCCTGGTTGGCTTTCTTGCCGGGCTTCAGCAGGGCGGTGGCCGCCTCGGTGAGTTGCCGCGCCTGGGCCTCCTCGCCGGCCTGGGCGTAAAGGACAGCCGCGTAGTTGATGTCCTGGGCAGCCAGCTCCGTCTTGCCCTGCTCCGTGCGGCTCAGACCCCGGGCCACCCAGCTGATCGCCGCTTCGGGCTGCAGCCGGATCGCCTCCGAAAACAGCTGCTCCGCCTGGGGATGGCGCCCCTCCAGGGCGGCGGTGACCCCGGCGTTGTGCAGCTCGGGATAGCTCAACACCGTGGGGGCGACGCCTCTGGCGTCCTGCCAGTGGCTGCGGGCCAGGCCGCCGGGATCGATCTCGGCGCCGCTGAGGTCGCTCTGGCGCAGGTCGGTGCCCTCCAGATTCGCCCCGCGCAGATCCGCACCCCGCAGGGACGCCCCCTGCAGGCTGGTGAAGCGCAGGTCGGCCCCCTGGAGGCTGGCCCCATCCAGCCGGGCCTGGCCCAGATTGGCGCGCTGGAGCTTGGCGCCCCGCAGATCCGCGTCGCGCAGGTCCGCGTGCACCAGGTCGGCATCCTGCAGCTTGCAGCGGGGGCAGTCGCGCTGATTCAGCAGCCGGATCAGATCGCCGTCGCTTCCCGCCCGCACAGGGCCGGCCAGCAGCAGGGCCAGCAGCGCCGGGCCGGTGAACAGCAGGCCCCTGAGGTGGCGAGGGCTCCAGGCGGACCCGTGCACGCTGGTCATGGCCGCCTGTTCAGGGGTGTTCCCGTTGTACCGCTTCTTTTGGCAGGTTGCCGGTTCGCAGGGAACGGCGCAGGGCCCGTCCCAGACGCTGGGCCTGGCGCCGTCCTGTACGGCTGGGGGTGCTGGCGAAGCGCTGCCGCTGGTAGTTCGCCACGTAGGCGTTGAGGGGACCGGCCAGGGCCGGCCACCGCTGCATCAGCCGCTGGGCAAAGACAGGGAGGGTTTCCCCCGCCTGGGGCGCCAGGCCGTGCCTGGCGAAGGCCCGCAGGGTGTGCTCCAGCTCCAGGCGCAGGGGATCGCCGCTGCGGCGGCGGCCCAGCCAGCCCAGGCCCCCCAGGCTGGCGGCCAGGCTGATGGCCACCGCCAGCAACACCACCAGCCCGAGCAGATGGCGCTGGTCGCCCAGCAGCCGCTGCACCAGGGCCTGTTGCTGCTCGCTGTCGTACCCCAGCCACCAGCGGGCCCAGGCGATGTCGAGGCCCCACCACTGCCGCTGCAGCCAGTCCCAGGGGGCGGTGCCGGTGGCTGTCTCGCTGGTGGTCACCGCGCTCGCCAATGGGTCCCCATCGGCCCAGGCGGTGGGATCGACCCGTTGCCAGCCTTCGCCCTGCAGCCACACTTCGCTCCAGGCGTGGGCATCGGCCTGGCGCAGGTCCACGTAGCCGCTGCCGCCCACCGGCTGCACCCACTGGCCGCCGCGGTAGCCGCTCACCACCCGCGCCGGCACTCCCGCCGCCCGCATCAGGGTGGTGAAGGCGCTGGCGTAGTGGCCGCAGAAGCCGAGCCGGGTCTCGAAGAGGAAGCGGTCGAGCGGCGCCTGGCGGGGCAGGGCCCCGGGCTCGAGGGTGTAGCGGAAGGGCTGGCTGCGGAACCAGCTGCCGGCGGCGTTCAGCCGCTGCCGGTCGCTGCCCAGGCGCCGCCACTCAGCGGCCAGGGCTTCCAGCCGTGGGTTCTCGCCCCGGGGCAGGACCAGATCGATGGGTCCGGGGGGTTGGCTGCGCCAGTCGCCCGGATCCGCCGTCTGCGTGAGGGCGTAGACGCGGCGTTGGCTGCCTGGGGCCCTGTTCAGCAGTTCGCCGCTGCGCTGCAGGGTCAGGTCGGGCGAGAGGGGCCGGCCGGCGCCGCTCCAGGGAACCGCCGCCAGGCCGCTGGGTTCCACCAGCCAAAGTTGGATCCCTTCCCCCGGGGCGGCGGGCGGCGGCGGTGTGGGCTGGCCGGCCGCAGGCCTGGGCAACGGCGGGGCGGTGCTGCGCCAGCGGCGGCCATCGAAGCGTTGATGCACCAGCACCCGCCAGAAGCGCTGCCCCAGGGGCGGTGGGCCGCCGCCGAGGGGGAAGGCGACGCGGGCCGCGGCCGCCCGGCTGACGGAGAGCCTGGCGATGGAGCCCGGCTCCATGCTGTCGCTGAGACCGGTCATCACCCCCATGCCCTGGCCTGTGCCCAGGTTGCTGAAGGGCATCAGCCGGGGTAGCAGCAGGAACAGCACCAGGGCGATGGGCAGCGCCGCCAGCAGCACCTGCAGGCTGCGGCGCATCAGGGCTTTCCAGTCCGGCCCCGCCCCCAGTTCCAGGGCCAGCAGGCCGGCCAGGGCCAGCAGGATGGCCAGGCCCTGCAGCAGGCTCGGGCCCAGTTCGGGCCGCAGGGCCGCCAGCAGGCCGGCGCCGACCAGCTGCAGCAGGGCCACCAGCCGCCGCTCCTCGAGGCTGCGGGCTTCGCGCAGCTTGAGGGCCGTCAGCACAGCCAGGCCGAAGGCCAGCAGGCTCAGGGACAGGGCCGGCGACAGGCCCAGCAGCCCCACCGCCAGCAGGCCCATGGTGAGCCATTGCAGGGGGGCAGCGGCGCGGCTCATCGGCAACAGGCCAGGGCTGCCAGGCACTGGTCGCGGTGGGCCAGACCCCGACCAGGCGCGACGCTCTGGCCGCTCAGCTCCAGGCCGTAGCTGAGGCCCCGGCCGTGGTAGTTCCAAATGCGCTCACTCAGGTGCTCAAGGGCCACCTCCAGGGGCAGGCCAGGGTCCGGGGCCAGCCGGGGAGCGGTTTCGGGTTGGTCCAGGAAGCGCTTGGCGTACTCGCCCCGCCCCTGGGCCAGCAGCTTCCAGGCCAGCCGGCTCGGGCTGTCCTGGGGGCGATGGGGGGCCAGGTCGCGCCAGTCGTCGCTGCCGTCCTGGCGGCTGGCAACGGCCGGCTCACCCGCCAGCGGAGCCGATCCACCGGCCAGCAGCCGCACCGGTCCGGCCCGGCGGGCCGGGTAGATCAGCTGGGCTGCCCCGGGGTACCAGCGGGACCAGCAGCAGAACAGCCCCAGGGGCGCCGTGGTCTGCACCCGCAGCAGTCCGGGTTGGTGCCAGCCCCGCCCGGGCGGCCGCCAGGCCACGGTCAGCTCATGCTCCCCCGGCGGCAGCGACAGGGGCGGGCCCGCCGCCTCACCTCCCAGCCGCAGGCGCACCCCTTCGCTGCGTCCGGGACAGCGCAACCGGATCGGATAGGGGACGGGATCCCCGGCGAAGCCCGGTGCCGGTGCGCCGCAGCCCAACTCCACACCCTGCAGGTTGAAGTGGGTGAGGTGCAGGGTGAGCAGGAACAGGCTGAGCATCAGGAAGCTGAGCAGCAGCGTGCCGTTGCTCTGCATCTGGACACCGATCACCTGCAGCAGCACGGTGCCCGCCAGCCAGAGCCAGCCGAAGCGCGTCGGCAGGATGTACAGGTTGCGCATCCGCAGGCGCACCCGCTCCCCCTGCTGGGGCCTACCGAAGTCCATCGACACCTGCCTGGAGCCGCTGGCTCAGAGCCCCGTCGCCGTCCCCGCGCTGGCCGCCGTCCATGCGGTGCTCGCAGACGGCGGCCAGCACCGCCTGGACGTCGTCCGGAATCACATGGTCGCGCCCCTCCAGCAGCGACCAGGCGCGGGCGGCGGCCACCAGGGCCAGCCCGGCCCGGGGGGAGAGGGGGTGGCCCTGGGCCGGCTGGCGGCGGCTGCGTTCCAGCAGGTCGAGCACGTAGTCGAGCAGGGCGGCGCTGCAGTGCTGCCGGTCGCAACGCCCCTGCAGCTCCAGCAGATCTTCCGGCCCGAAAGCGCCGTTGAGGCGATCGGGCAGCAGGCCCTCACCCCGCAGCAGGGCCTGCTCCGCCTGGCGGGGGGGGTAGCCCAGGCCGAGGCGCATCAGGAAACGGTCCAGCTGGGATTCCGGCAGCGCCGAGGTGCCCCCCTGGTCGAGGCCGTTCTGGGTGGCGATCACCAGAAAGGGCCGGGGCAGGGGATGGCTGACGCCGTCCACGCTCACTCTCCCGGCGGCCATCGCCTCCAGCAGCGCGCTCTGGGTGCGGGGGCTGGCCCGGTTGATCTCATCGGCCAGCAGCACCTGGCTGAACAGGGGGCCGGGCTGGAAATGGAAGCTGGCGGCGCCGGGGTCGAACACGTTCAGCCCGGTCAGATCGGCGGGCAGCAGATCGCTGGTGAAGCTCACCCGCTTGAAGCCGAGCCCGAAACTGCGGGCCAGGGCCTCCGCCAGGGTGGTCTTGCCCATGCCGGGCAGGTCCTCGATCAGCAGGTGGCCACGGGCCAGCAGGCAGGCCAGGGCCAGCCGCACCTGGTGCTCCTTGCCCAGCAGCACCTCTCCGATCGCGCTGATCACCGGCTGGAGAGGAGGCGTGGGCACGGGACGGGTGCGGTCACCGGTTGTTCCCCCATTGCAGCAGCACCGCCACCCTTCCGTGTTACAAACGGCTGAATGTTCCCTGGAGCCGGTGCCAGCTCACCACCCGGTGACGGGGCGGCCTGAATCGCCAGAACCCCACGGCGGCAATCGCCAGGCGGCCGCCCGACGCCTCGGTTGCCGGCCCCAGCAGTTGCTGGACGCCAGTGCCTCCCTGGTGCCCTTCGGCCCGCCGCCGCGGCTGCGGCGTCTGCTGCGCCGGGCGCTCTCCTCCGACCTGCGCGACTATCCCGACCGGGACTACCGGGCCCTGCGCGGGGCCATCGCCGCCTGGCACGGGCTCGATCCGGCCATGGTCCTGCCCGGCAACGGCGCCGCCGAACTGTTCACCTGGGCGGCGCGGGATGCTGCCGCCAGTGGCCTGAGCCTGCTGCCGGCGCCGGGATTCGCCGATTACCGCCGGGCCCTGGACTGCTGGGGCGGCGCGTGGCTAAGCCTGCCGCTGCCCCTGGACTGGCGCGGCGCCGGCCCCAGCGCCTGGCCGCTGGCCGAGGCCGCCATCGCCACGGCCGCCGCGTCATCCCGTCCGGCCGTGCTGTGGCTCACCAATCCCCACAACCCCACCGGCCAGCTCTGGAGCCGGGCCTCACTGCAGCCCCTGCTGGAGCGGTTCGCCCTGGTGGTGGCCGATGAGGCGTTCCTGCCGCTGGTGCCCGCCGGCGAGGACCAGTCGCTGCTGCCGCTCCTGCCGGCCCATCCCAACCTCGTGGTGATTCGCAGCCTCACCAAGCTGTTCTCGATCGCCGGTCTGCGCCTCGGCTACGCCCTGGGCGGCGCTGAGCGGCTGTCCCGCTGGGCGGCCTGGCGCGACCCCTGGCCCGTCAACGGCCTGGCGGCGGCGGCGGGGCAGGCCCTGATGGCCGATCAGGCCGGCCTGCGGCGCTGGCAGCAGCGGGTGCAGCACTGGGTGGCGGCAGAGGGCGCCTGGCTGGCGGGCCGTCTGGCGGCGGTGCCCGGTCTGGAGCCCCTGCCCTCGGCCGCCAACTACCTGCTGGTGCGGAGCACAGCAGCGGCCGCTTCGCTCCAGCCGCTGCGGCTGGCGCTGGAACGTCAGCACCGGATCCTGGTGCGCGACTGCCGCTCCTTTGAAGGCCTGGGGGAGGGCTGGCTGCGGATCGCCGTGCAGAGCAGGGCCGGCAACCGGCGCCTGCTGGCGGCCCTGGAGCAGATCAACCGCGGCCGCTGACCTCTTCCACCAGCACCTGCACCAGCCGCCGGTCGGCGTCCCGCACCGCCAGGGCCTCCATGCCGTCCCGCAGCGACGCCAGGGGATCGGCACCGGCGGCCGTCCGCCGCAGGCGGGGCCCCAGCAGCCGCCACACGGCCCGCTCCAGGGCCGGCTCACCGGGCTCGTGCTGCCAGACGATCACCGCGGCGCCCAGGCTGGCGGCGGCGGCGGCATTGGCGTCCTGATGCCGGTCGGCGGCCGCCGGGAAGGGCACCAGGATCGCCGGGGTGCCGCAGACGGCCAGTTCGCTGAGGCTGCCGGCGCCGGCTCGGCTGACGGCCAGGTCGCAGTGCTGCAGCAGGCCCGGCAGTTCGTCGCTGAAGGCCCGCTCCACCACCCCGTCGAGGTGCAGCGCTCCGGCATCCGGATCCTGGCTACCCGTGAGGTGCACGATGCGGCAACCGCTGGCCGCCAGTTGCGGCAGCAGGGGCCGCACCATGCGGTTAAGGCGCAGGGCCCCCTGGCTGCCCCCCATCACCAGCAGCAGGGGACCGTCGCCCTTCGGCACCCACTCCGGCAGGGGCGAGGGGGTGAGGAAGTCCCGTCTTACTGGGGTGCCGCAGACCAGAGGCCGACAGCGGGGCAAGCGCTCGGCTGCCTGGGGGAGACCCACCGCCACCCGGGTGCACAGGGGGCCCAGCAGCCGGGTCACCCGGCCCGGGATGGCGTTGCTTTCGTGCAGCACCACCGGCACCCCGCACCAGCGGGCGGCCAGGATCGCCGGCGCGGCGATGTACCCGCCGCTGCTGAACACCACGCTCACCCCCTCCCGCCGGATCAGGCGCCGCATCGGCAGCACGGCCAGCAGCAGTTGCAGCAGGTTCCAGAGCTTCCGCAGCCCCCGGCCCTGCAGTCCGCCGGCCCGCACCATGTGCAGGGGGTAACGGCTGGGGACAAGGTCGGTCTCCAGCCGGTTCGGCACCCCCACCCAGTGCACCTGCCAGTCGGCGGGAAGGGCTTCGGCCACCGCCAGGGCGGGGAACAGGTGGCCACCCGTGCCGCTGGCGGCGATCAGCAGGGTCGGCATGGGCGGGTGGGACGAGCGCGCCTAACTTAAAAGCCGATTCCGGTCCGCCCACCGCCGCCCCGGTTCCCTCCCTCTCCATGGCCCCGTCCCGCCCGCTGAACGCCCCCCTCCCCCCGGTTCGGTCGTCGCAGCGGCTGGGCGCTCTGCTGGCGACCATCGTGCTGGCCGGCACTGGTGTGGCCCCCGCCCTGGCGGCCCCCCCCCCGCCCGCCCAGCTGCAGGCCCTCGAAAGCGCCCTTAACAGCAACTCCGACACGGCCCTGGCCGGCCTGCTGCAGGCGGGGCCTGGGCTGGATCCCGCCCAGCTCGAAAACCGCCGCCGCTTGCTGCGGCAGCAGTTTCCCGATGCCCGCTGGCAGCTGCGCAGCGGCACCCTGATGCGGAATGGCCAGCCCACCGTGACCCTTCGGGTGGATGGCACCCGGCGCCAGGGCGGCACCACCTACCGGCTGGAGGCGGAGCAGCAGCTGGCCCTGCAGAGCGATGGCACCCGCATCAATGGCCAGACGGTGCTGCGGGAGCGGTCGTTGCTGCGCAGCGGTGATAGGCCCCTGCCGGTGAGCCTGCTGATCCCCGACGCGGTGCTGACCGGCCAGCGCTACGACGTCGACGTGATCTTCGACGATCCGCTCGACGGTGCCCTCTCCGCTGGGGGCATTGCGGCCATCACCCCCCAGCAGCAGTCCACGATGGCCAGCCCGAGCATGGAGCTCGGTGCCCTCGGTGGCGGCGGGCTGTTCAAGATCGTGCAGGCCCCCCTCGCCCCCGGTTCCCAGACCTGGGCCGTGCTGCTGGTGCATCCCGACGGCATCGTCAGCGCCACCAAGCGGGTGCGCGTTGTCGCCGATCGCCAATCGCTCGAGCCCTGAACCATGGGCCGACCGCATCGGATCTGGGTGGTGGATGACGATCCGGATCTGCGCCATCTCCTGTCCACCTACCTGGGGGACCAGGGCTACGAGGTCCGCTGCATGGGCGACGGCGCCCAGCTGATGGCCCGGCTGGAGGGCCAGCGTCCTGATCTGCTGGTGCTCGACCTGATGCTGCCCGGCGACGACGGCCTCACCTTGCTGCGGCGCCTGCGGGACGGGGACGACGACCTGCCGGTGCTGATGCTGACGGCCCGGGCCGATGCCGTGGATCGGATCATCGGCCTCGAGCAGGGGGCCGACGACTACCTGGCCAAGCCGTTCCTGCCGCGGGAGCTGACCGCCCGGATCGAGGCGGTGCTGCGTCGCCGCGGCACTCTCCCCGGCGGATTGCCCCAGCCCGATGGGGCCCGGATCGGCTTCGGCGATCTCGAGGTGGATCTGGCGGCGCGCACCCTGGAGCGCCAGGGGGAGGCGCTGACGATCACCGGCGGCGAGTTCGCCCTGCTGGCGGCCTTCGTACAGCACCCCCACCGGCCCCTGTCACGGGAGCGGCTGATCGAACTGGCCCGGGGCCCGGGCAGCGACACCGACAGTCGCAGCATGGACGTGCAGGTCTCACGGTTGCGGCGGCTGATCGAACCGGAGCCGGCCCGGCCCCGCTATGTGCAGACGGTCTGGGGCTATGGCTACGTCTTCGTCCCCGATGGCAAGCCCCGCCAGTCCTGATCGCTTCTGGCGGCCGTCGCTGGTGCGCACAGTGGGATACCTGCTGGCTGGCACGGGCGCGGCCGCCCTCAGCCTGCTGCTGCTGCACCTGCTGCTGGGTCGGCGCCTGGCCCAGCAGCTGCTGATTCAGACGGGCTCGGAGGTGGCCTCGAACCTCGTGCTGGGGGAGGTGGCCCTGGAACGCTTCAGCCCGGAGGTGCTCGGCCAGATCAGCGGCATGCAGCTGGTGGTGGGCCGCCGGCCGGAGCCGGCGGCAGCGGCGAGGTGGGTGGGCCGGGGGGACCGGCGGCTGCGCTGGCAGGCCGAGCGGCTGCAGGCGGAGCTGTGCCGCCGGCTGGGCCGTTGTCCGGCGGTCCAGCCGGCCTCCTCCCCGCGGCGGGGGGTGTGGGTGGAGATGGCTTCCCCCCTCGAGCCGGTGTGGCTGTTCGTTTCTTTGCCTTCACCGCGCGGCTGGCCGCCCGATCCCTTGTTGCTGTCCTTGTCGATCGGGCTGGGCGCGCTCGGGGCCCTGCTGCTGTTCCTGACGCTGGAGATCCAGCGGCCCCTGACCCGCCTGCAGGAGGCCCTGGCCGACGTGGGCCTGGAAGCCCTGCCCGAGGCCCTGCCGGACCAGGGCGCCCCGGCGGTGCGACAGCTGATGGCCAGGTTCAACGCCATGTTGCTGCGGCTGGAGGATTCCGGCCGGGAGCGCACCACGATGCTGGCCGGCATCGCCCACGACCTGCGCAGTCCCCTGACCCGGCTGCGGTTGCGCCTCGCCCTTGCCGCCGAGGGCCCGATGGCGCCCCAGGAGCTGGAGCGGGCCCAGGCCGACATCCGCTCGATCGAGCGGATCACCCGCCAGTTCATGATCTTCGCCGGGGCTGAAGCCGGGGAGAGTCCCGTGCTCGTGCCGCTCGATGCCCTGGTGGCGGAGTCGGCAGCGGCGGTGGGGGAGGTGCCCCTGGAGCTGGATCTGGAGCCCCTGGTGCGGCGGGTGCGCCCGATTGCGCTGGCGCGGGCGGTGGGCAACCTGCTCGACAACGCCCTCACCTACGGCCGGCCGCCCCTGCGGCTGGTGCTGCGGCCCCTTGGCCCGGGCGACGGGGCGATGCGGGTCCATGGCGAGGCCGGATCCGTGGAGAGCGGTTTCGAGATCCAGGTCTGGGACTGTGGTGAAGGCATCGACCGGGAGCAGTGGCTGAAGGCCATGACGCCCTTCCAGCGGCTCGATCAGGCCCGCGGCGGCGAGGGGCACTGCGGCCTGGGCCTGGCCATCGCCGCCAAGGTGGCCCGCGACCATGGCGGTGACTTGCGGCGGCTGGAGGCGACTGCCGCTGCCGATTCGTCGCCGGGGCGCTTCGCCGTGGCGCTGCGGGCCTGGCCCTTGCCGGGGGTGTGAGGGGGGCCTTCCAGCTTCTTTGGGATCCCTAGTTGCATCCGGTCACAGGTGGCGCTCAGCCAGTCCGATTCCCGTCACACCTTCTGGTCACGATGGAATCGTTGATGACTGTTCCTCCCATGCCTGCCAACCTGCTTCAGCCCCTGCGCATCGCCGTTCTTGCGGCGGTCCTCGTTTCCACCGGTGTCGCCATGGCCCAGGGCAGCCCCTCCGACGCCGGACGGCCCACGCCCGCCCAGATGCAGAAGATCTTTCCGGACCAGAAGCGCCTGGCGATCAGCGACCAGCGGGCCCGCATCGCCATCCTCCAGAGCGGCGAGCGCTGCCTGTCGGCCGCCGGCAGCAGCGAAGCCCTGCGCGCCTGCATGAAGCAGCAGCGCGAAGCCAGTCAGCGCCAGCGCCAACAGAATCGGGCGTCGATGAAGGCGCTGTTCGAACGCAACGGCATCGCCATGCCCCAGTGGGGCAAGGGCGACCGCAAGGGGACATGGGGTGAGGGCCGGCCCGGCACCCCACGGGCCAACTGAGGCCGGGCTTCAGGCCTCGTCGAGGGCGGCCACGCCGGGCAGCACCTTGCCTTCCAGCAGCTCGAGGCTGGCGCCGCCGCCGGTGGAGATGTGGCTCATCGTCTCGGCCACACCCACCTTCTCCACGGCGGCCACGGAGTCACTCCCACCGAATCACCGCCACCGTGATCGTGCAACAGCCCTTGCCGCTGAGCTCGGCCAGGGCGTCCTGGAAGGCTTTCGCCGAATCGGGGCTGATGGTCGAGCCAGTGAAGGAGACCGGCTCACTCCGGCCCAACAGGGAGAAGAATTTCCCGGGCATGAAGGCCCTGCCGTTAACGAGCAAGGGGGCCGCATCGCCATCCTCCAGAAGGGGAGAGTGGTGTGCTGGCCGCCAGCACCCACGCGGCCCTGAGCACCTGCATGTTGGAAGAACGCATCGACTGCCAGGCCGCGCCTTCAGTGAGTCAATCGAAGGCTTGATCCGCCAGCTTCAGGATCCGCCTGAGCGGAGGGTCGCCCGGATCCGCTCCTCAATCGACGACCGGGCTTTTCAGCGAACGCTTAAATCATGAAAAGGTCGGGGACCAGATCGGCAATCAGGGGGGCTAAAAGGCCCTCGGTGCCCCAGCCCGCCTCCATGGGATTTCGCACGGAGGATCCTGTCATCGACATTGGCAAGAGGATGGACCGGGTTGACGCTGGGGCCGTGACCTTTGTGCCCTCTGCAGCTCCCCACTCCGAGGTTGTTCCCACCGCTTCGCCGGACTCTTGCCGGCGGGGAGTCGCCAAGAGCGCTTGGGACTCGAGGGCGAATTGGAAGCTCCTACCCCGAGGTGTCATGTAGTCATCTGGGGCAGGGGTGATCTCCGGAGCAGGTTCGGCAGCCAGGTTGCGCCCCACTTCTTGGCCTGCGCCCGGTTGGGCGTCAGCCAATCTGCCAGTGATCTGATCGACTCCAGGTTGCGGCACGGGTGCCTCGCTGCTGATTCCAGCTGACGTAGCCGTAGCTGGTGCTGGGTCTGGAAGCGCGGCCATGGCAGAAGGTGATGCAACCAGATCCGGACCGATCGGCAGCTGCGCGACCCCCGCGTCGGTGCTTCGGAGGTTCTCCGGGGATGCGGTGACGCTGCGCATATAGGGGAGTGGCCAGTCGGACCGGACCAAGTCATCGGTCGCAGATTCGCCGATCAAGGGATCGGACAATGGACCTGACTCCGGCTCGCTGGAGTTAGGGGTCTGATCCGCGATGGCCCCATCTTCGCTGGGCCAAGGAGAGACTTGAACCTCAATGAATGGAGCGAGAATCGAAACCATTGAATAATATGAGTAATAAATCTGAGGCTCGAGGGTTCCAGATGTTGTGGTCGCCAATTCCGGGTCCTCCATCATCGCGGTTACTGTTGTTTCAGCAACAGCAACAATGGGATCAGTCCCGAGTTCGCAAATCAATGGTTCGGGCAATGGACATGTCTCCGGATCGCCGGAGTCGAAGGCCTGGTCCTTAATGGGCCAGGTGATATCGATCGGTATCTCGTCATCGACATCGATCCAGTTGCTCTCGACGGCCGACAAGTCAGCTTCGTAGCTGAGACCGTCTGTAGGGATGGAGTCGAGCCCATCCCCTTGGTTCCACTCCACAATGAGCCCATCATCGCCGGGCCACGGATATAAGACCCATTCTGTTGGTTCGGCAATAATAGTATGAACAAACAGTGAGTAGATCTGGGTCTCGAATACGGGAGCAGAATCTATGCCAGTAACATTCTGCTCCAATGCAGCTTCACCGATCTCCAGCTCCATGGTTACGAGCTCATTTTCCATGATGTTTAGGCCCCGAGGTTGACCGTAACTTCTTGAGAAGGGATGAATTTATGCCAACCCAATTCTAAGTTACCACAAAACCATCGTGTTGGGTTCGGGGCCTCGCCAGGAGGCGCGCTGATCAGGCCTCGTCGAGGGCGGCCACGCCGGGCAGCACCTTGCCTTCCAGCAGCTCGAGGCTGGCGCCGCCGCCGGTGGAGATGTGGCTCATCGTCTCGGCCACGCCCACCTTCTCCACGGCGGCCACGGAGTCACCGCCGCCGATGATCGTGCAGCAGCCCTTGCCGCTGAGCTCGGCCAGGGTGTGGGCGATGGCGTTGGTGCCGGCGGCGAAGGCGTCGAACTCGAACACGCCCATGGGGCCGTTCCAGATCACGGTCTTGCAGTCGGCGAGGGCAACCTGGAAGGCCTTGACCGAATCGGGGCCGATGTCGAGGCCCATCCAGCCGTCGGGGATGGCGTCGATCGCCGTGGTCTGGCTGTTGGCGTCGGGGGCGAAGTTGTCGGCCAGCACCACATCGGTGGGCAGCAGCAGCTGGACGCCCTTGGCGGCCGCCTTGGCTTCCAGTTCCTTGGCAAGCTCGAGCTTGTCCTCCTCCACCAGGCTCTTGCCCACCGCCAGCCCACGGGCCTTGTAGAAGGTGAAGATCATGCCGCCGCCGATCAGCACCTTGTCGCACTTGTCGATCAGCGACTCGAGCACGCCGATCTTGCTGCTCACCTTGGAGCCGCCCACGATGGCGGCCAGGGGGCGCTTGGGCTCATCGATGGCGCCCTGCAGGTACTGCAGCTCCTTCTCCATCAGGAACCCGGCCACGCTGGGGCTCAGGTAGTTGGTGACCCCCTCGGTGGAGGCGTGGGCCCGGTGGGCGGCGCCGAAGGCATCGTTCACGTAGATGTCGGCCAGGGCGGCCAGCTTTGCGGCGAAGCCGGCGTCGTTCTTCTCCTCCTCAGCGAAAAAGCGCACGTTCTCAAGCAGCACCACATCGCCATCAGCCATGGCGGCCACCTTGGCCTCGGCGTCGGGGCCGATGCAGCTGTCGGTCTTGACCACCGCTTGGCCCAGCAGCTCGCTGAGACGGGCCGCCACCGGGGTGAGGCGCATGGCGTCATTCACCTGGCCCTTGGGCCGGCCGAAGTGGGCCGCCAGCAGCACCCTGGCGCCGTGGTCGATCAGGTGGCGCACGGTCGGCAGGGCCGCCCGGATGCGGGTGTCATCGGTGATGGCGCCAGCGTCGTCGAGGGGTACGTTGAAGTCGACCCGCACCAGCACCCGCTTGCCGCGGAGATCATCGGCGCTGAGGCTGGAGAGGGATCGCTTCGCCACGGTTACGTGTAAGGAAAGGCGGGGGGAGATTAGCCCCCGGCCCCTCCCGGTTCGCCGCCGCCGCGATTCGGTTCTTCCCACCCCCCGTCCCTGGCGGCCGCAACGGTCGGCGCTAGGACAAGGGGGCTAGGCCTACCGCCATGTTCGACACCGTCCTGTTCCCCATCGACCAGAGCCGCCAGACGACGGAAACGGCGGCCGTCGCCCTGCAGCTCGCCCAGCGCCACGGCAGCCGCATCGTGCTGCTGTCGGTGGTGGAGGCTGAAGAAGGCGTGATGCATGATCCGGCCGATGTGGCCAGGCTGCTGGAGCAGGCCCGCGTCAGCTTCACCCAGGCCGGTGTGGCCTGTGAGGTGCTCGAGCGGGAGGGAAAGCCGGCCTTCGTGATCGGTGACGTGGCCGATGAGATCAACGCCGACGTGATCGTCATGGGCACCCGGGGCATCACCCTGGAGGGCGACCACCAAAGCACCGCCGCCCGGGTGCTGCAGCTGGCGCCCTGTCCGGTGCTGGTGGTGCCCTGATGCCGGACGTCGGCGACACCGTCCGCCTGAGTACGGCCGCACCTCCGATCCAGTGGTACCCGGGCCACATCGCCAAGGCGGAGAAGGCCCTCAGCGCCAACCTCGAGAAGGTGGATCTGGTCATCGAAGTGCGCGATGCCCGCATCCCCCTGGCCACGGGCCACCCGCGGCTGCAGCGGTGGATCCGGGGCAAGCAGCACCTGCTGGTGATCAATCGCCGCGACATGGTCAGCCCTGCGGCCCGTCTGGCCTGGGACGGCTGGTTCCGCCAGCGGGGTGAGGTGCCGTGGTGGTGCGACGCCAAGGTGGGCACCGGCGTCAAGCAGCTGCAGCAGGCGGCGATTCGTGCCGGGGAGCAGCTCAACGCCCGCCGGGCTGGCCGCGGCATGAAGCCGCGCCCCGTGCGGGCCCTGATGCTGGGCTTCCCCAACGTGGGCAAGTCGGCCCTGATCAACCGGCTGGTGCGCCAGAAGGTGGTGGAGAGTGCCCGCCGGGCCGGCGTCACCCGCAGCCTGCGCTGGGTGCGGCTGGGCCAGGACCTGGATCTGCTCGACGCCCCCGGTGTACTGCCCCCCCGCCTCGATGACCAGCTGGCCGGGCTGCGGCTGGCCCTCTGCGACGACATCGGCCAGGCCTCCTACGACGGCGAAGCGGTGGCCCTGGCTTTCCTGCGTTTGCTCGTGCAGCTGGAGCCGGTGGCGGCCGCGGGCGTGGCGCCGGGGCTGCTGGAGCGGCGTTACGGGGTGGCCATGCCCCCCGGGGCTCCGGACGCCACCGCCTGGCTCAGTGCCAGCGCAGCCCGCCACACCAGTGGCGACACGGCCCGCATGGCCCAGCGCCTGCTCGATGATTTCCGCCGCTCGCTGCTGGGGCCGATCTCCCTGGAGTTGCCGGCCCCCGAGCGGCCTGCCCAGGAGCCGCCCTCCAGCTGATGGGCGCGTTCGGCGAAGGCGAAGGGGAGTTGCTGACGCTTCACTACCCGAAGCCGCTGCCGATGCGGCTCGACCGCTGGCTGGTGTCCCAGCGGCCCGAGCAGAGCCGTGCCCGCATCCAGAAGTTCATCGAGGCGGGTTATGTGCGGGTCAACGGCGTCACCGGCCAGGCCAAGACGCCCCTGCGCACCGACGACAGCGTGGAGCTGTGGATGCCGCCGCCGGAGCCTCTGCCCTATCTGGTGGCCCAGCCGATGGTGCTGGACGTGCTGTTCGAGGACGCCCACCTGATCGTGCTCAACAAGCCCGCTGGGCTCACGGTCCATCCGGCCCCCGGCAACAAGGACGGCACCCTGGTGAACGGCCTGCTGCACCACTGCCCCGACCTGCCGGGCATCGGCGGCGAGATGCGGCCGGGCATCGTGCACCGCCTCGACAAGGACACCACCGGCTGCATCGTCGTCGCCAAGAGCCAGGAGGCGCTGGTGAAGCTGCAGGTGCAGATCCAGAAGCGCATCGCCTCGCGGGAGTACCTGGCGGTGGTGCATGGCCAGCCAGCGGCCGACAGCGGCACGATCGTGGGGGCCATCGGCCGCCATCCGGTCGATCGCAAGAAGTACGCCGTGGTCTCCGACAGCACCGGCCGCCATGCCTGCACCCACTGGCGCCTGGTCGAACCCCTGGGCGATTACGCCCTGCTGCGCTTCAAGCTCGACACGGGCCGCACCCACCAGATCCGGGTGCACTGCGCCCACACCGGCCATCCGATCGTGGGCGATGCCACCTACGGCCGCTGCCGCAAGCTGCCGGTGGCCCTCAGCGGCCAGGCCCTGCACGCGGTGCGGCTGGCCCTCGACCACCCGATCAGTGGCGAGCGGCTGGTGTGCGAGGCGCCCCTGCCGGAGGTGTTCGAGACGCTGCTGCTGGCCCTGCGGCGGCGGTCGACCTGAGGGCGTCGCTCCGGCAAACTTGAAGTCCCGGATCCCGGTGTCATGGCCCCGTCGCCGCGTCGGCTGTTCGTTGATCAGTTCTTCGTCGGCTGGGTGTACGGCCCCTGGGTGGTGGCCGGCCTGCTGGTGATCCTGGCGCTGCGGCTCTTGCTGGCCGAGGATTTCAACCTGCACAGCCACGCCTGGGGCCTGTTCGGCAACGCGGCGATCTGCTTCTCGATCGGCTGTGTCTGCAAGCTCTCGTGGGCCATGGCGCGTTTCAACGCCGTGCGCCAGCTGGAGTTGCAGCTGCGCCAGGAGCTGGGTCTGCGTTGATGGCGATGACCCGTTCCCAGCTTGGGATGGTTGTCACCCTGCCCTGGTTGGCCGCCGGGGTGGTGCTGCTGGCCATGACCCGCCTCGAGGGCGAAACCCGGGAAGCGCAGCTGGGCCTGTTCGGCAGCGCCGCCATCTGCTTCTCGATCGGCTGCCTGGCCCGCACCAGCCTGGGCCTCCACGACCTGATGCAGGCCTCCTCCACCAAGGACGCGGCGCCAACCCCGGGCCCCCGGCAGCCATGATCCGGCGCCACGCCCACCGCTGGCTGGCCCCGGCCCTGGCGCTGGCCGTGGTGGCAGCGATGGCCCCGGCCCGGGCCCAGTCGCGCCGCCTGCCGCCCCCATCCCCGGCGCTGCTGCGCAGCCTCCAGGGGTTCCAGCAGGATCTCGAACGGCTCGACCGCAGCCTGCTGCCGGCGGCGCCGGAGGCCGACGGTGCCGGACCGGCAGAGGTGCCCGACCTGCCGGCCCCGGCCGCCACGGCCCTGCCGGAGGCTCCCGAGGCGGTGCGGATCGAGCGGCGCCAGCGGCTCAGCCTGGCCGAGGCCCTGGCGGTGGCCGTGCGCAACGACCCCGATCTCGCCGCCGCCGTGCTCGGCGTGCGCGAGCAGCAGGACCTGGCCGGCTCGGCCCGGGGACGCAGGTGGCCGGAGCTGGGTCTGAACCTGGCCGGTGGCTTCCGCCAGCAGCGCTCCTACAGCCAGGTCTGGGCCGCCAATGACGGCATCTATCCGGCGGACTCCCCGTTTCTGGTCAGGCCCCAGGGCTGGAATGTGGTGCAGACCAACGTCGGTGCGGCCGCCGCCCGCATGGAACTGGGCTGGGAGCTGATCAGCCCTAACCGCACCGCCAGCATCGCCGAGGCCGACGACGGCCTCAGGGCCTCCCGCCAGCGCTACGCCGACCGGTTGCGCCAGCTGCAGCTGGATGTGAGCGTCGCCTACTACGGGCTGCAGCTCGCCGACCAGCTGCAGCGCATCCGCCGGGCCGTTGCCGACAGCGACACGGTGGTGCGCGACCAGGTGGCGGCGCTCCAGCAGGCGGGTCTGGTGCCGCGGCTGGATCGGCTCCGGGCCGAGGCCGCCCTGCAGCAGAGCCTCTATCGCCTGGAGCAGGCCGAGGCCCTGCAGCTCAGCCGTCAGCGCCAGCTCAGTAACCTGATCAACGTGCCCTTCGATGTCAGCCTGCGGGCCAGCGAGACGGTGCGGTTGCAGCCCCCCTGGCCCCTCGATCTGGAGCAGACGATCGTGCGCGGCTGGCGCGACAACCCCCAGCTGCGGGCCCTGCAGGCCGCCCGCGACGCCCTGCTGCGCCAGGCCGATCGCCGCGCTGCCGAACTGCTGCCCAGCCTGCGGCTGGTGGCCTCCGGTGGCTACGGCCAGGGGCTGATCACCCAGCCGGTGATCCGCTTGGATGGCTGCTGCAGCTCGGCCCTCATTCCCCAGCTGTTCAACCAGCGCTCCGACTGGGCCGCGGGTCTGCAGCTGCACTGGCGCTTCTTCGATGGCGGCGTCACGGCCGGCGCCGTGGCCGCCAGCCGCAGCGCCGCGGCGCGCACCGACCAGAGCCTGGCCCGCGAGCGCAACGCCATCCGTCAGCGCCTTGAGGCCGCCTTCTACGACCATCGGGCCGCCCTGCGCCAGATCGTGGCGGCCCGCGCTTCGTACGGCGCCTCCCGGGAGGCCTTCCGCGATGTGCGGGCCCGTTACCAGCTCGGACTGGCCGACTACAGCGACGTGGCCACCACCGTGGCCACCCTCACCGGCGCCATGGAGGGGGTGGCCGAATCCACCACCCTGGCCAATGTCAGCTATGCCCAGCTGCTGCGCGAGCTGCTGCCGGTGCCTGACCGGCCCGATCAGCCGGTGGCGCTGCCGCTGGTGCTGGGCGGCTCCTGAGCACCGCCGCAGAGCCGCTGCCAGCGGCGCTGGCGCCAGGCGAACGTGCGCCACAGCAGCAGCAGCAGCAGGGCCGCGAACCAGAACCACACTTCCGGGGCGTTGGCATGCAGCAACACCACCAGCAGGGCCGCCACCAGCACCAGCCAGGGCAGCTCGCGGGTCATGGCAGGGCCTGTCGCTGCTGGAGTTGGGGCTGGTCCTGGCGCTCCTGCTGGCGCAGGGTGCGATAGCTGCCCGTGAGGTCGCGCAGCATCGGCAGCAGGTAGCTGACCGGTGGCCGCCATTCGACATAGCCGTGGGCCTTGAGGGTCAGCCCCTCGCGGATCGGAAAGACGCTGCTGCCGCGGCTGAGGGTCCAGCGGAAGCCATCGAAGCCGGCAGTGTCGCCCGCGCTCAGCAAGGTGATCTCGGTGCGCAGCACCGGTCCGTGGCGCACCAGGGCCTCCGCCAGCTGGGGGTTGCCCATGGTGGTGTTGACGTCTTCGCTGGTGGCGGGCAGCAGGTTGATGCTGCTGACGCGACCACGGATGCCGCCGAAGCGGCCCCGCTCGTTCCAGTCCGGCACCACCTCCATGGCCAGGCCGGGGCGCAGGCGGCGGGCATCGGCCGGCGCGAAGTAGGCCACGGCCTGCAAGGCCTGGCCGCCAGCTTCAGGGCCACCCTTGGGACTTCCCAGGGTACCGAGGCGCTGGCCCGGTTTCACCGTCTGGCCGCGCACCACCTGCAGATCCAGCAGCTGCCCATCCCGGGTGGCGCTGAGGCTGCCGTCGAAGCCCAGGCGGGTCTGGGTGACCCCCACGGCGCGGCGGGCGTCATGGATGCCAAAGCGCCGCCGCTGGGCTTCGGTCTCGATGCCCAGCTTCACCGTCTCCCAGGCATCGATCGCCTCCCGCTGCCGGATGCCGAGATCGGCGACGTCGTTGTCGAGCTGGATGGCCCGGTCTTCACTGGCCACCACCTCGCCGGCCAGGGGGGCCACCACCTCGCGGCGGGCGAGATGGCGGAAATCGGCCACCTTCTGGTCGTAGACGCGACGCAGGGCATCGAGGCGTTCGCGGTTGCCCTGCAGCTGGGCCAGGGCCGTGTCCCGCAGCCGCCGGGCCGAGGCCAGTCGCGCCTGGTCGCGCCGGTCGAGATCGGCGTTGATGCGGATCAGCTCCGCCAGATCCTTCTCCTGACGGCGCAGTTGCTGCTCCAGGGTGGGCAGGTAGAGGCGCAGCAGGGTCTGGCCCCGGCTCACCCGCTCGCCCACCCGCACCGGCAGGCTGAGGATCTGGCCCTCGGCCCGGGCATCGATCACCGTGGCGCCCCCCGGTACGATCACCACCCCCCGGCCGATCACCTCGGTGGGCACCGGCCAGAACAGGAACCAGCCGGCCGTCAGGGCCCAGGCGCTGCCGAGGGCCAGCAGCACTCGCCGCTCCGAGGTGTCCTCCGACGTTTCCATGGCCAGCCTCAGCCCCGCAGCCGTTCCACCAGGTGGGTGCCCACCCGCAGGGCATTGGCGATGGCGGTGAGGGAGGGGTTCACGGCGCCGATGGTGGGCATGAAGCTGGTATCGACGACGTAGAGGTTGTCGAGTTCGTGGGCCTTGCAGTTCAAGTCGAGCACCGAGCTGGCGGGATCGCTGCCGAAGCGGCAGGTGCCGGCCTGGTGCCCCACGGCGGCGATGCCCATGCTGTTGGCGATGTAGAACTGGCGCTCCACCAGGTGGTTGCGCAGGTAGAGGCGATCCAGCAGGCCTTCCAGCCGGCTGGCGAGGCGCGCCGAGGCGGTGAGGTTGTTGGGGGTGTAGCTGAGCTGGATCTGGCCGGAGCCGGTCACGGTGACGCGGTTGTTCGGATCGGGAAGATCCTCGCTGGAGAGCCAGAAGTCGAGGGCATGCTCGGCGATCTTGTCCATGCTCCAGCCGGGCATCATGAAGGTTTCCAGTGGCGCGTAGCCCTTCATGATCGTGCCGTTTGTCTTGCCCGTCATCTGGATGTTGCCCATCGGGTAGTCGAAGTCGGCATCGCCGAGGTACCAGTCGTTGACGCACACCGTCTTCTGGAAGACGGTGTGGTTCGGCTCATGGGCCAGGGCCACCATCGCCTTGCTGTTGTGGAACATGTAGTGGCGGCCCACCTGGTCCGAGCCGTTGGCCAGGCCGCGGGGATGGCGGTCGTTGGCCGAAACCAGCAGCAGCCGGGCGCTGTTGGCGGCGCCACAGCTCACCACCACCACATCGCCGCTGACCGTCAGCGGCTCACCGTCCCGCTCCAGCTCCACCGCCTTCACCGTGCGGCCGGATTCATCGGTGATCAGGCGCTTCACCTGGGCCCGCGTCAGCAGGGACACGTTGGGGCAGGCCAGGGCCGGCCGCATGCCCAGCACCTCCGCGTCCGATTTGGCGTGCACCAGGCAGGGGAAACCATCGCAGCAGTTGCACTTGCGGCAACGGCTGAAGGCCATGTTGGCCTCATCGAGCTGGACGCCGCTGGGGGCATGAAACGGGTGCAGCCCGGCGGAGCGCAGGTCGTCGACCAGCTTCTGCATCCGCGGCTCATGGGCCACCGGCGGATGGGGGTAGGGGCCGCTGCAGGGCGGCTCGGTGGGGTCCTCACCGCGCTGGCCGTGCACGTGGTACATCTCCTCGGCCCTCTGGTACCAGGGCTCGAAATCGGCGTAGCGCAGGGGCCAGGCCGGCGAGGTGCCATCGAAGTGGGGAAGCTGCTCGAAGTCCTGCTGGCGCAGGCGGAAATGGGCGGCGCCATACATCTTGGTGGCGCCGCCGACGAAGTAATGGCTGCCCGGCTGGAACGTCTTGCCGTGCTTGTCGAGCCAGGGATCCTTCGACACATAGCGGTTCTGCTGGAACACCGCTTCGGCGTCCCAGTTCTGGGGTTCCTGGGGCAGCCAGTCGCCCCGCTCCAGCACCAGCACCTTCAGGCCCGTGGGGGCCAGGTGGCGGGCCAGGGTGCCGCCACCGGCGCCGCTGCCGATGATCACCACATCGAAGTGGGCACCATGGCTCACCTGCCGCTGGGCCGGCTGCGGCAGGGGCGAGGTGTACAGGCTCGGACCGGCGACCTGTGCGCTGGGGGACGGGGAGCTCATGACGGGGGGGTATAGCGGTTGAGCTGATTGAGCATCTTGCAGACCATGGCGCTCCAGCCGGTCTGGTGGGAGGCGCCGACGCCACGGCCATTGTCGCCGTGGAAGTACTCGTTGAACAGGATCAGATCACGCCAGTGGGGATCGTTCTGGAACAGTTCCACGCCGCCATTGAAGGGGCGGCGGCCTTCGCCGTTGCGGCGGAACAGATCCACCAGCCGCTTCTCCAGCTCCAGGGAGGCCTCCCAGAGGCTGATCCAGTGGCCCGAGCGGGTGGGGAACTCCACCTTGAAGCTGTTGTCGTAGAAGTGGGCGAACTTCTGCAGCGATTCGATCAGCAGGAAGTTCATCGGCATCCACACCGGCCCGCGCCAGTTGGAGTTGCCCCCGAACATCGCCACCGGACTGTCGGCCGGGCTGTAGGTGAGGGTCTGGCTTTCGCTGCCTTCGGTGTAGGTGTAGGGGTGCTGTTCGTACACCTTGGAAAGGGAGCGGATGCCGTAGGGCGAGAGAAACTCCTCCTCGTCGAAGAGCCGCTCGCAGATGCGCTGTAGGCGCTCCCTGGGCACCAAGGTGAACAGCACCCGGTCGTTGTGCCAGATCCCCAGGTTCTGCACCATCCAGGAGGGCGTGGTGCGCTCGTGGGTGAACCAGGCCAGGGTGCGGGTGACATCCAGCATCGGTAACCGTGCCACGGTGTCGATGTCGAAGCTTTGCACCGCCAGCAGTGGCACCAGGCCCGAGAGCGAGCGGGTGCGCAGGTAGTCGACGCTGCCGTCGGGCCGTTTGATCACGTCGTAATAGAAACCGTCCTCCTCGTCCCAGTTGAGGTAGTCGCGGCCGGCAGGATTGTTGAGGCCAATGGCCAGCTGCACGAAATCCACCACGAAGCGCTCGCAGATGTCGGCGTACTCCGGCTCTTCGCGGCTCAGCTCCACGGCGATCTCCAGCAGATTGAGACTGAGCGAGGCCATCCAGGCGGTGCCGTCGCACTGCTCGATGATGCTGCCGTCGGCCAGGGGGAAGCGCCGATCGAACACGGCGATGTTGTCGAGGCCCAGGAAGCCCCCCTCGAAGACGTTGTCGCCGGAGCGGTCGTTGCGGTTGGCCCACCAGCCGTACTCCAGGATCAGCTTGCGCAGGGCCGCCCGCAGGAAGGCCAGGTCGGCGGTGTCGGAGTTCTTGCGATCAATCTGATAGATGCGCATCGCCGCCCAGGCGCCGATCGGCGGATTGGGATCGGACAGGGCCCATTCGTAGGCAGGGGTCTGGGCGTTGGGAGCGGTGTAGTGGGGCTTGCGCAGCAGCATGCACTGCTCCTTGGCGGTCGCCGGATCGAAGACCGCAAAGGCCACGGAGTGGAACATCAGGTCCCACTGGCAGAAGTAGGGGTACTCCCAGCAATCCGGCATCGAGATCACGTCGTGGGCGTGCAGCCGTTGCCAGTAGGCGTTCTGGGTGTGACGCCGCTGGGCCGGTGGGGGCGTGCCGGTGGGGTCGCCCTCGAGCCAGCGCATCACGCTCCAGCCGTAGTACTTCTTGCACCACAGCAGCCCGGCGGTGCCGGCCAGGTGGATGCGGCGGTCGTCTTCGGACAGGCCGGGAACGCGATGCTCGAAATACTCGAGCCATTCCCGTTCGCGCTCGGCGAAGATCGCCGCGATGGCGTTCTCGTCCAGTGCAGGGGCCGGCGCGGGGCCGTCGACGCGGTGCAGCCGCAGCTCCACCACCCACTCCTCGCCGGCGGCCAGGGTGCGCTGCAGCAAGCGGCCCGCCTTGCTGCCCTGCAGGGCCGGATTCACCGCCCCGATTTCGCCGTCGACCACATGGCGATGGAAGCCGTCCTTCTGGAAAGCGGTGGCGTTGGGCTGGCCCCAGAGCCGCTCGCTGTTGGTTTCGTTGTCGGTGAAGATCCAGCGGCCGGGCTCCTCGCAGTCGAGCTGATACACCCCCAGATGGGGGATCCCATCGGTGACCACCCCAGGGCCGCTGGCGGCGTCTCCGGAGCCGGCGATTGGGTAGATCTGGTGTTCGACTTCATCGGGATAGCCCCAGCGCCAGGTGTTGCGCAGCCACAGGGTTGGCAACAGGGTGAGCGGTGCTGATTCGGGGCCGCGGTTGCTGACCCGCAGGCGGATCAGCAGGTCTTCAGGTCCGGCCTTGGCGTAGTCGATGGCGACATCGAAATAACGGCTCTCGTTGAAGATTCCCGTGTCGACCAGTTCGTATTCGGGCTGATCGCGGCCGCGGCGGCCGTTCTCGGCCAGCAGCTCCTGGTAAGGGAACTGCTGCTGCGGGTACTTGTACAGCCCCCGCATGAAGCTGTGGGTGGGGGTGTTGGCGAGATGGAAGAAGTAGTCCTTGAGATCCTCGCCGTGGTTGCCCTCGGGGTTGCCCAGGCCGAAGGGCCGTTCCTTGAGGATCGGATCGGCACCGTTCCAGAGGGCCAGCGAGAAACAGAGGCGGCACTGGTCGTCGCAAAGGCCCAGCAGGCCGTCTTCGCCCCAGCGGTAGACGCGGGAGCGGGCGTGGTCGTGGGGGAAGGAGCTCCAGGCGTCCCCGTCGGCGGAGTAGTCCTCGCGCACCGTGCCCCACTGGCGTTCGCTCAGGTAGCTGCCCCACAGGCTCCAGGGGGCGAGGCCGTGGTCGCGCTCGGCCAGGCGCCGGGTTTCCGACGGGGTGATGGCGTCAATCGCGGCGCGGCCGGGGACGCTGGCCGTCATAGGGAGGCCTTGAGGGCGGCGCCGATGCGCAGGGCGTTGGCGATCACCGTGAGCCCCACCCCCACCGACGGGCAGAAGGGCAGCACGCTGGCATCGACGATCCAGAGGTTGGCCACCTCGTGGCTGCGGCCCTGCAGATCCACCACCGAGGTGGCCGGATCCGAGCCCATGCGGCAGGTGCCGCAGGCGCCGCCGATCACCGGCAGGGGCGCCTCGCCGCGGGGGTGGGTGGGGGCGGCCTTGGCCACCATCGTCAGGGGGTCGGCCTCCACGGCCTTGAGGCTGTCGATCCAGCGGTAAACGAGGCGGTCGTGGGCCTCCCGGTTGTTGGCGGTGTAGTGGATCTGCAGCTGCTGGCCCCGCAGGGCGAGGCGGTTGTGGGGATCGGGCCGCACGCCGCTCATCGCCCACCAGGTGATCGAGCGGGCGGCCAGCTGCTCAAGGCCGAAATCCGGCAGCAGGCGGGTCACCAGGGAGAGCACCGGCGGAGATTCGGCGAACAGGGCGTCCTGGAGAACCCCGCCACCGCTCTGGATCGAGCCGAGGGGGAAGTCGACGTTCTTGTCACCCCAGTAGAAGTCGGTGATGCCATGGCCGCGGCCGTAGCGGCCCGAGTTGGGGGCGGCCGCCAGCTGCAGGATCGAGGTGAGCTGGGGCTTCATCAGGTTGCGGCCCACCTGGTCGGAGCCGTTGGCCAGGCCGCGGGCATGGTGGTCGGTGGCGGAGCGCAGCAGGATCTCCGGCGTGCCGATGGCCCCGGCGGCCAACACCACCTGGTGGCCGCGGAACAGCCAGCGCTGGTTGTCGATCTCCGCTTCGACGCCGCGCACCTCCCGCCCCGACGGATTGACATGCAGTTGCATCACCCGGGCATGCTCCTTGACCGTGACGCCGCTGCAGGCGCGCACCGGATCAACGCCGAACAGCTCGGCATCCCCGGTGGGATCGACGGCGGAGTCGGACCAGCTCAGGGGTAGGTCGTAGGGATGCAGGCCCTGGCGCTCCAGGGCGGCACGCAGCTCCACCAGAAACGGCTCCACCGGCCGTGGCGCCGCGGGATAGGCACTCTCGCGGGCCGGGGCGGTGGGATCGGCACCAGCCACGCCGTGCACGTGATAGAGCTTCTCCGCCTGCTCATACCAGGGAGCCAGGTCGTCGTAACGCAGTTCCCAGTCCGGCGAGGGCCCCTCCTGGAGCGGCACGCCAATGAATTCCTGCTCGCGCATGCGTTCGAGCACGCCACCCCAGATCTTGGTGTTGCCGCCGATGGCATGCACCACCTGGGGGGAGAAGGGATCCCCATCGGTGCCGAACCATTTCTCCTCGGGGTGGTAGCGCTGCTTGCGGAACAGACTCACTTCGGCCACGTTCTGGTCGGCCTGGGGCATCACGCCACCGCGCTCCAGCAGTAACACCGTGTGGCCCGCATCGGCGAGGGCCGCGGCGAATGTTCCGCCACCGGCACCGCTGCCGATCAGAATCACGTCGTAATGGTTGTCGTCGATGATCATGGTTCAGGCTCTCCAGACATAGAGCAGCACGAACAGGATGATCCAGATCACATCCACGAAGTGCCAGAACAGGGACGTGGCGATGACACCTTGCTCGCCACCGTCGTAATTGCCGGGGACGAAGGACTTGGCCAGCATCAGGCCCATCAGCAGGATGCCGGTGAGCACATGCAGGCCATGGAAGCCGGTGAGCAGATAGAAGGTGCCGCCGAAGGTGCCCGAGGTGAAGCCGAAGCTGAGGCCACTCCACTCCACCGCCTGGCCATAGAGGAAATAGGCCCCCATGGCCATGGTCAGCAGCCAGAAGCCCCGGAACAACCAGATCTTCCCCTTGCCCTTGAAATGCTCGGCCACCACCATCGTGAAGGAGCTGGACACCAGCACCACCGTGTTGATCAGTGGCAGGCGCCATTCGAGGCTGTCCACACCGGCGGGCAGCCAGTCGAGGGCGGCCAGGCGCAGGATGGCGTAGCCACTGAAGAACGCCAGGAAGATGACGCTTTCGGAGCACAGAAAAATGATGAAGCCGGTGAGGTTGTGGTTGGCGTGCTGGCCCTCGCCGTGGCCCACGGTCTGGTCGCTCTGGGGGGCAGGGGTGCTGCTCATCGGTTGGCCTCCTGAAGGGTCAGGGCTCGATCAATGTCGGCTTGGTGCTCCACCAGGGGTTCGCCGGTGCCATAGCCATACGGACGGCTGATCACGGTGGGGACGTGGTCGCCGAAGTTGTCTTCCGCCGGTGGTGAGGGCAGCAGCCATTCCAGGCCGATGGCGTTCCAGGGGTTGTGCGGCGCCCTGGGACCCCGGGCCCAGGAACTGATCATGTTGAGCAGGAAGGGGATGATCGACACCCCCAGCAGGAACGATCCCAGGCTGGCCAGCACGTTCCAGAAGGCGAACTCGGGGTCGTAGGAAGAGACCCGCCGGGGCATTCCCATCAGACCCATCGGATGCATGGGCAGGAAGCTGAGATTGGCGCCCACGAAGGTGAGCAGAAAATGCAGCTTGCCAAGGCCCTCGTAGGGCATCCGGCCCGTGAACTTGGGAAACCAGTGGTAGATGGCGGCGAAGATACCCATGACGGCTGCGCCGTAAATCACGTAGTGGAAGTGGCCCACCACGAAATAGGTGTTGCTGACGTGAATGTCTATCGGTACGGTGGCCAGCATGATGCCGGTGATGCCGGCGAAGACGAAGTTGAACAGGCCGCCGAGGCAGAACAGCATCGGGGTCGTGAGCCTGATCTTGCCGCCCCACAGGGTGCCCAGCCAGGCGAACACCTTCACCCCGGTGGGCACGGCGATCAGCATCGTGGTGACCATGAACAGGTTACGCATCCACTGGGTGACGCCACTGGGGAACATGTGGTGTACCCAGACGATCAGACCGAGGCCCACGATGATGAAGGAGGCCAGGCACACATACACGTAGCCAAACAGCGGCTTGCGCGAATAAACAGGGAACAGCTCCGAGAAGATGCCGAACACCGGCAGGATGATCACGTACACCGCCGGATGGGAATAGAACCAGAAGAAGTGCTGATACAGGACCGGATCGCCGCCCCCTTCGGGCCTGTAAAACGACGTGCCGACGCTGAGATCCAACAGCAGCATCACGGCGCCACCGGTGAGGGCGGGCAGGCCGATCAGCTGCAGGGTCTGGGCGGCGAGCGCCGTCCAGCAGAAGACGGGCATGCGAAAGAGGCCCATGCCGGGAGCCCGCATGCGCAGGATCGTGGTGACGAAGTTCACCGCCCCCATGATGGAGGAAACGCCGGACAGGGCCACCGCCAGCACCCAGAGGAACTCGCCATTGATCAGTTGGCCAAGCGGGTTCTGCAGACTCACCGGCGGATAGGACCACCAGCCGGCGCTGGCCGGGCCGCTGGGGACGAAGAAGCTGGCGATCAGCAGGATGCCGAACACGGGCACCAGCCAGAAGGCGGCGGTGTTGAGCCGCGGGAAGGCCATGTCGGGGGCACCGATCATGGTGGGGATCAGCAGGTTGTTGAGCCCGTTGAGAACCGGGAAGGTGAACAGGAACAACATGATCGTTCCGTGCATCGTGTAGAGGCCGTTGTAGACGGTGCGATCCACCAAGTCGGAAGCGGGTGTGATCAACTCCCCTCGGATGATCATGGCCAGCAGGCCACCCACCAGGAAGAAGAAGAAGGCCACCACGATGTACTGGATGCCGATCACCTTGGCATCGGTGCTGAAGCCGAAGTAGCGTCGCCAGGAGGCGGGCGGTTCGGGGGAAAGGGCTGTGCTGGTCATGGCCTCAGGCGTCGTGGGGAAGGGTGCTGGAACCGGGAACATTCACCTGGGGCGGCGGGGCTGGCACCACGGTGGGCCAGCCGCCGCGCGGGTTGGTCTGGCGCTCGGCGTATTCGTCGGAGGCCACGCTGAGGCCGCTCTGCAGGGGGGCGGCGGCGGCCTGCTTCAGCCAGGCGGCGTGGTCCACGGCGGTTTCAACCACCACGTCGGCCTGGTTGGCGGCGAACCAGGTGCCGCTGAACTGGGAGTCACGCAGCCGGTAGCGGCCCAGGCGGGTGGGGGTGAGGCTGAAATCGATCGCCCGGCCTGGGATCACATCCTGCTTGAGGCGAAAAGCCGGGATGAAGAAGCCGTGCAGCACGTCTTCGGAGACCAGCCGGAAGGTGATCGGCCGATCCAGCTCCAGGTGCAGCTCCGTGCTGGAGACGTTCTGGCCGGAGTAGCGAAACTCCCACGACCATTGCCTTGCCACCACCTCCACCTGCTCGGCCGGCAGCCTGTCCCCGGGGTACCCTCCCTGCTGCTCCTGGGGATCGCGCAGGTGGATGTGCTCCATCGGCCCCAGCACGCCCAGTTCCGTATTGACCTGGATGGCGTACCAGGCGATGGCCATCACCAGCACCAGGGGGATGGCGGTCCAGATCACCTCCAGCCGCGTGTTGCCCTCGATCGGTTCGGCATCGCTCTCGTCGTACTTCTCGGCGCGGTGCACAAGCAACACCCAGCCCATCACCGAGATCACCCCCAGGAACACGAACGTGCCGACGCCGGTTTCAAAGCTGAACAGGCCATCCACCAGTGGGGCGGCATTGGAGGCCTGCACCGGCAGCCATTGATAGGACACGCCGGCCACCCAGGTGCTGATCAGGGCCAGCAGGCCGATCCAGACGGCCAGGGCCGCCAGGGCGATGGGGCCGGGACGGCGTGGGGATGAGGAGGTCATGGGGAGGGGGCCCTAGGGAAGGGCGGAGCGGAGATCAGCTCCGCTGGCCAGGAGCTGGTCGGCGGTGATGTGGACGCCGAATTCGGCCGCCAGCTCGGCGCCGAGGGTGCCGTGAAGGCCGATCACCAGGAACAGGCCGAGTCCCACCAGCAGGTAGAGCCACTGCACCTGGCGGCCCATGTCGCGGCGCCAGAGAAAGCGCTGGTAACCGCGCCAGACGGTCATGGCGATGATCGCCAGCAGGATCGCCACCCCACCGACGCCATGCCAGAGCATGGTTTCCATGCTCTGCAGGCCGATGCTGCTGGTGACACCGGGAAGCGGCACCGCCAGCAACATCTCGAAGAAGCCGGCCGCCACGGTGAAGAAGCTGACGATGGCGCAGGCCAGCAGGTTGTACCAGCCCACGTCATGGAAGCCGGCCCGGGTGATCGGCAGGGCCAGGAAGCGGAACACCCGCTTTTCGATCGGATACAGGGCGCCGACGATGTCGAAGGCGATGGCGATCACGAACAACCCGATCGTGAAATGAACCAGGCTGGGATGGATCGGCAGGCTGTAGGGCAGGTCGTTGGGACCCAGCCAATCGCCCAGCTGGTTGATCGGCGCCTCGGCCTGGGGCAGGGGGAAGGCCATCAGATCAGCCCGGCACGGCCGGCGGCCACCACCGGCACCGTGTGCAGGCCGTAGATCCAGATCAGCTGGTTGCCAAGGGTGACCTGCACCGCCACAAGCGCGGCCAGCACCCCACCCGCCGCCAGGAAGGGCAGGGGCAGCGTCTCGGGGTCCCGGTTGCGCAGCACGTAGCGCCAGCCGGTGAGCACCGAGAGGATGCCGGCCAACGACCAGCCCAGGGTGCTGTGCAGGTTGAGGATCGTGCGCGAGCCGCCGTAGGGATCGGCCAGGCCGGCCTCCACCTGACCGAAGATGATCGCCACGAAGATGGCCCCCGTGGCGAATAGCAGGTTCCAGAAGCTGACTTCAAACAGATTCGGTCGCCGCATCACAACGCCGATCAGATCGAAGATCACGCTGATCACCGCCATGGCGATGACGAAGTGGACCACGATCGGATGGAGGGTGTCCATCCAGGGCAGGTTGTGATCATTGAGGGCTGGCAGCAGTTGCTGCATCGGGCACCGGCCATGGTGGGACCTTCACCTTGCCCAGGCCCAGGCAGCTGCCCAGGGACTGTGAGCTTTTGCTACAGGATTATGGTGATATCCAGACATGGCGTGACAGCCATCGTCAATCCTTGTCGCTGGCACCGAAGGCCTGCATCAGGGCATCGCCCCAGCTGTTGATCGCTTCCAGCTTATGGTCCGGGGCGCTGCCGATGGCGGCGGCATGGGCCTTGAGCAGGGTGGCCTTGCTGAAGTCGTGGCCGTGGCTGCCGGCGAGCTCGACGATGTCATCGACACCGGCGGCGGCCTGGAGCTTCTGGCGCAGCTGCCCATCGGCGGCGGCGCTGCTGAGGAAAGCCTGCAGGGCGGAGTGCGACACGGGCAGCCAGCGGGTGAGGGACTCTGCATCCTGGCAGCACAGCGCTCCCCGACCGGGAGATTGCCCCCTACCTTTCAGACATCCTGCGAGGCGCATCGATGCCAAAGGAACGCTTCTTCCTTGAGCTGGAGCCGAGCGAGGCCGTGATGAAGAGCTGGCCCCATGTTGTGATCGTGGGGGGAGGCTTTGCGGGCCTCAAAGCGGCCCATCGGCTGGCGGGCCAGCCGGTGCGGGTCACGCTGGTGGATAAACGGAATTTCAACCTTTTTCAGCCCCTTCTGTATCAGGTGGCCTCCGGCCTGGTGTCCGAGGCCGATGTGGCCACGCCCCTGCGGCTGTTGCTGGCCAAGGCCGCCAACGTGCAGGTGTTGCTTGGTGAGGTGAGCGATCTCGACGCCACCGCTCAGGAGGTGGTGTTCAACGATCGCCGCCTGCGCTACGACAGCCTGATCCTGGCCACCGGTTCGGGGAGCACCTACTTCGGCCACGAGGAGTGGCGCGAACTGGCGCCACCGATGAAAATCCTCGAGCACGCCGACGAGATCCGGCGCCGGGTGCTGGCGGCCCTGGAGGAGGCCGAGCAGACACCGGACCCTGAACGCTGTCGCTTCCTGCAGTCGGTGGTGGTGGTCGGCGGCGGCCCCTCCGGCTGCGAGCTGGCCGGATCGATCAACGAGCTGATGCGCCACGCGGCAGCACGCGACTTCCGCCAGCTGGATCCGGAGCTCTGCCGCGTGCTGCTCGTGGATCCCGGTGATCGGTTGTTGCGGGCCATGGATCCGGAGTTGTCGGAGGCGGCCGCTGCTTATCTGCGAGCCCGCGGCGTCGAGCTGGTGCTGGGTGGCCGGGTGCAGAGCATCGAAGCGGGTCGCCTCACCGTGGCCTTCAAGGCACCGGCACCGGGAACCCCCGGCGAGCGGGTGCTGGAGGCGGCCACCATCTGCTGGAGTGCCGGGGTGCGGGCCTCCCATCTCGGCAAGCTGCTGGCGGAGCGCACCGGTTGCGCGGTCGATCGCGGCGGGCGGGTGGTGGTGGAGCCGGACTTCTCGATTGCCGGCCATCCCGAGATCCGGGTGGTGGGCGATCTCTGCTCCTATTCCCATACGGTCGATGGCAAGCCCCTGCCGGGCATGGCCGGGCCGGCGGTGCAGATGGGCGGCTGGGTGGCCCAGGATCTGCTGGCCCAGCTGGGGGGGCAGCGCCAGGCCCCCTTCCGCTGGTTCGACTTCGGCAGCATGGCCGTGATCGGTCCCCTCTGCGCCGTGGCCGACCTGCGGGGCCTCAAGGTCACCGGGCCGCTGGGCTGGCTGCTCTGGGGTCTGGCCCACCTCGCCTTCATGCCCGCCAACGAGAACCGCCTCACCCTGCTGACGAAGTGGCTGTGGGTGATCGCCACCCAGCAGCGGGCCAGCCTGCTGATCACCGGCCGGATCGATCAGCACATGGGTGTGGAGGTGGGCCTGGAGCGGGCGGAACGGGCGGAGGATCCCGCTCCCGAAGCAGCAGAGCAGCCGGCGGCGGCCTGAAGGCTCAGAGACCGGGGCTGCTGTGCATCAGGCCACCATCGGCGAAGATCGTGGTGGCGGTGATGTAGCTGGCGGCGTCGCTGGCCAGGAAGCCCACCACCTTGGCGATCTCCTCCGGCTGGGCCATGCGGCCCATGGGGATGGCGGCATTGAGCTTGGCCAGCAGCTCGGGATTGTTCATGGTGGAGTCGTTGATCGGTGTGGCCACGGCGCCGGGGCCGACGTTGACGATCGTGATGCCGTGGGGTGCCAGCTCGAGCGCCGCGGTGCGGGTGAGCATGCGCACGCCGCCTTTGGCGCAGCAGTAGGGGGTGTTGTCGGGCATCGGCCAGTCTTCGTGCACCGAGGAGATGTTGATGATGCGGCCGCCGCCCCCCTGGGCAATCATCTGCTTGGCGGCGAACTGGGTGGCGAAGAAAACACCGCGCAGATTGACATCCAGAACCTTGTCGAAGTTGTCCGGTGTGGTGGTAAGGATCGACGTGCGGGTCTCGATGCCGGCGTTGTTGACCATCACATCGAGGCGGCCATATTTCGCCACGGTGGCATCGACGAGGCGCTGCAGGTCATCGAGCTTGCCCACATCGGCCTGAACGCCGAAGCTGCAGCCTCCGTAGGCGCCGATTTCGCGCTCCAGTTCCTCGGTAGCCTCCGGATGGGAGCGGTAGTCGATCACCACCTTGGCGCCGAGTTCCGCCAGATACTCAACGATGGATTTACCGATACCGCTGTTGCCACCGGTGACGATGGCCACCTTGCCTTGCAGCAGGGTGGAGAGGGCTTGGCCGGCCAGGGGGTTGGAGCTCGTCATCGGGATGGGGCGACGGGGGTCGCAGGTCCGTTGGAGAGCCCCGACCCTAGACACGACCCCCGCGGACGGCAGATCAGATCCCGGCTGACAGATCGCTAAGGCTGACTACGGTGTTGCCAGATTCTCTGCCCTCCCCCCCCCCCCCCCCCCCCCCCCCCCCCCCCCCCCCCCCCCCCCCCCCCCCCCCCCCCCCCCCCCCCCCCCCCCCCCCCCCCCCCCCCCCCCCCCCCCCCCCATGTCGCCAGAACTCGCGCCGTTCAGCACGACACCGCGTCGAGGTCTCCACAGTGACCGCTTTCCGAAGCCGGTGGCCTCCTACAGCCAGGGTTTCCAGGTGGGCCAGATGGTCTTCATCACGGGTCAGCTGCCCGTCGATCCCAGCAGCGGCAACAAGGTGGGTGATGGCGACATCACCCTCGAGGCCCGCCAGACCCTGCGGAATTTCGTCGCCGTGCTCGAGGCGGCTGGTTGCAGCAGCCGCGATGTGGTCAGCGCCGTCATCTATCTCACCGACATCAATACGCTCGACACGGTCGATGCGGTGTGGCAGGAGTTCTTCACCGATCCGTTGAACTACCCCTCCCGTGCCGTGGTCGAGGTCTCCGCCCTGGTGCTCGGGATTCAGCTCGAAATCTCCGGCATCGCCGTCAAGGATCAGCCCTGAAGCCCTTCATCTCCCCCCTTGCTCGATGACGGATCCCACCACCAACCCTCCAGCGCCAGCTCCCCTGGGCTACTGGCATCTTTGGACCGATGAGGCTGGCGTCAGCCGCCAGACCTGGTGCCAGCTCCCCGGCTTTGCCATGGGGGTGCTGGGGCCCGGCGATTCACCCCAGTGGAGTCTCGATCTGTTCAAGGACGGCAATGCCTTCCTCACCGAGCTGCCGCCGGGCTGGAGTGCCAGCTGGCATATGAATCACGTGCCGAAGTGGATCGTGGTGCTGCGCGGCAGCTGGTACGTGGAAAGCATGGATGGCCAGCGCCAGGTGTTCGGCCCCGGCGATTTTTCCTTTGGTGGTGACCAGAACTGCGTGGTCGATCAGCAGGGCCGGATCGGCCATCTTTCCGGTCAAGTGGGCGAGGTGCCCTGTCTGCAGTTGATCCTGCAGCGCAACGACGATGCCTGGCGGGCTGCCCTGCCCGGCAGCTTTTCCTGAATCCCCAGGCCTGGCCCCTGCTGTTGGGCCTCACCGCATGACAACTCCTGTGCACGCTCCCTCTCCCTGCACTGAAAGTTACGACCCGCGCTTTGACGGTCTGATTCTGTTCAACGCCGAGCTGGAGTTGCTTGGTGAGGGTTTCCGCTGGCTGGAAGGGCCGATGTGGTTCGGGGACCACCAGTGTCTGCTGTTCAGTGACATACCCAACAACCGCACCATGCGTTGGAGCGAACGTCATGGCGTCACCGTCTTCCGAGAATCCTCCGACTACGGCAATGGTCAGACCCGCGACCGGCAGGGGCGCCTGATCACCTGCCATCACCGCAGCCGCTGCCTCACCCGCCTGGAGCACGACGGTACCACCACCATCCTGGTGAGCCATGCCGATGGCAAACGGCTCAATTCCCCCAACGACGTGGTGGTGAAGAGCGATGGCAGCATCTGGTTCAGCGATCCGCTCTACGGATTGGTCAATGACTATGAGGGCGGCCGTCAGCTTTCCGAGCAGCCCGTCGCTCTCTATCGTCTTGATCCGGCCAGTGGCGAATTGCGGCGCATGGCTTCCGACTTCGACGGCCCGAACGGTCTGGCTTTTTCGCCGGATGAGCGCAAGCTCTATGTGGCCGAATCCGGGGCTCCGGGTGCGGCCGATCCCCGGCAGTACATCCGCGCCTTTGATGTCAGCGAGGACGGCCTGACGATCTCCGGTGGCGCGATATTCCACAAGATCACCCCAGGCTGGGCCGATGGTTTCCGGGTGGATGAACACGGCAATCTCTGGTGTGGTGCCGCCGATGGTGTGCACTGTGTCGATCCCGATGGCACCTTGCTGGGCAAGGTGCTGGTGCCGAAGCGCGTCTCGAATCTCTGTTTCGGCGATCGCTTTCATAGCCGCCTGTTTCTCTGCGCCTCAACCAGTCTCTATGCCCTGTTCACCAACACCCGCGGAGTCCAGCGTCCCTGAGACCTCGTCTCCTACGGCGTGTCGGTAACGGTTGTGCTCAGGATCCTGCTTCAACCTGACCTTTCCTCTTCGCCCCATCCATCCCATGGCCAATCCCCAGCTCGAATCCTTCCTGGCCCAGGCGAAAGCCGACCCGGCCCTTCTGCAGCAGCTGCAGGCCTGCCCCAATCTCGATGCGATTGCCGCGCTTGGCCAGGACTGTGGCCACCGCTTCACCGGAGTCGACCTGGTGCGCCATCAGGCGGAGGCGACGCTGCGCCTGGGCGAGGAGGATCTGGCCGCCGCCGCCGCTGGGGTGGAGCTGGAGGGGCATCTCTGGTTGATGCGCATCGTCTGGGCCTGAGCCAGGCTGGTCGTCAGCCAGGGCCCCCCATGCGCCAGATTTCTCTGTTGGAGCTCGACGATTGTCGAGTCATTGTCATCGCGGCTCAGGCGGAAGCCGATCGCCGCGGTGCCGTGGTGAGTCTCGCGGTCGTTGATTCCGGTGGCCACCCGCTGCTGCTGGAGCGACGCGATGGGGCCAGCCCCGCCAGCGTCGAGGCTGCCCTGGCCAAGGCCCGCATGGCTGCCCTCAATGGCAAGCCCACCGAGGCGATGGAGGCGGCGATCAATGGCGAGCGGCCCGCCTTGATGCAGCTCTCTGGCGCCATGGGTGTGCCGACCCTGGCGATGGCCGGTGGTCTGCCTCTGATGCACCAAGGCGTCTGCCTGGGCGCTGTCGGTGTTTCCGGCATGACTCCCGATGTGGACAGTGCCATTGCTGCTGCTGGTGCCGCGGCCCTGTCATGACCCTTCCCCATATCGAGAGCCTCGGCTTCACCAGTGCCGATGCCGAAGCCAGCGCTGCCTTTTTCGAGACCTGCCTGGGCTTCCGGCGCCTGGGGGAGGCCGTGGTGCTGGAGGGCGGCCCCTACACCACCCTTGTGGGCCTGCCGGGCGCCCGCCTCAAGCGGCTGCGGCTGGCGATCGGTGCGGAGGTGCTGGAGCTCACCGAGGTGCTCAAGCTTCCCGCCGGCACCCGGCCTGGCCGGCCGGTCCCGGCCGATTCCTGCAGCAACGACCGCTGGTTCCAGCATGGCTGCCTGGTGGTGACCGACATGGCGGCGGCCCTGGCCCTGCTGCAGCCAGCCTTTGCGGCCGGGCGGATCACGCCGATCTCCACGGCGCCCCAGCGGCTGCCGGACTGGAACACGGCCGCCGCCGGCATCGTCGCCTACAAGTTCCGCGATCCGGAGGGTCATCCGCTGGAGCTGCTGCAGTTCCCGCCGGACAAGGGGGAGGCCCGCTGGCACGTTGGCGCGCCCGGGCCGCTGCTGGGCCTCGACCACAGCGCCATCGGCATCGCCGACACCGCCGCCAGCGGCCGCTTCTACCGCGAGCTCCTGGGCCTTACCGCCGGAGGGGACGGCGTCAACAGCGGTTCGGAGCAGGATGGCCTCGATGGTCTGGCGGGAACCCGGGTGCACATCACCGGCCACCGCTGCCCCAAGGGCGCCGGGGTGGAAGGCCTCGACTACCGCCAGCCCACCGGTGGCCGGCCGATGCCGGCCGACCACGGTCCCCAGGACCTGGCCCACTGGCAGCTGCGCCTGAGGGTGGCCGATCTGGAGCCGATCGCCGCTCGGGCCGAGGTCCTCGGCGGCCGTCTGATCTCCGGCGGGATCATCACGTTGGGGGATCAGGCCGAGGACATCGGGGCTAGCCGTGCCCTGCAGCTGGCCGATCCGGATGGCCATCGGCTGCAGCTGCTCCAGGGCTGAGCTCCACGGTCAGCACCACGACCGAGCGGGGCTCCAGCCTGTAGGTGTCCCCCACCGGTTCCGATGCCCGGCCCCAGGGCAGCACGTCCTCCGGGCTGGGCCGGGAGGTGTCGATCCAGCGCTGCCAGGTGTTCTGGCCGGCTTCGGCGGCGGGTAGCCGGAACGACAATGGTTCCCACCAGGCGTTGACCATGGCGTGCCAGCGGAAGCGTTGGCCAATGCTGGTGATCGTCATGGCGAAGGCATGGGAGCTGTCGCTCCAGTCGGGTTGGTTCGGTTCGACCCCATGCCAGCTCACCTGATGCCGTTGCACCAGCTCGCCGAGGCTGAGGCTGCGGGCGTTGACCACCACATCCCGCTGCTGGCGGTAGGTCACCAGCTCCCGCACGAAGCGATGCAGGTCGGCCTGGCACTCCAACAGCGACCAATCGAGCCAGCTGAGGGGGTTGTCCTGGGCGTAGGCGTTGTTGTTGCCCTGCTGGCTGCGGCCCATTTCGTCTCCCATGGCCAGCATCGGCGTGCCGGTGGCCAGCAGCAGCAGGGTCAGCAGGTTGCGGCTCTGCCGGGCGCGCAGGCGCAGGACCTCGCCGTCCTGGGTGGGTCCCTCGACGCCACAGTTCCAGCTGGCGTTGTCGTCGCTGCCGTCGCGGTTGTCTTCGCCGTTGGCACCGTTGTGCTTGCCGTTGTAGCTGACCAGGTCGGCCAGGGTGAAGCCGTCGTGGCAGGTGATGAAGTTGACGCTGGCCTCGGCTTCACGCTGCTTGTGGCCGTAGATGTCGGGGCTGCCGATCAGCCGCTGGCCGACGCTGGCCGCCAGGCCACCATCCCCCTTGACGAAGCGGCGCACATCATCGCGGAAGCGCCCGTTCCACTCCTGCCAGTTATCGCCGATGAAGCTGCCCACCTGGTAGAGGCCGGCGGCATCCCAGGCCTCGGCGATCAGCTTGGTGCCCGCCAGCACCGGGTCGGTGTCGATGTCCCAGAGGACGGGCGACAGGGGCGTGGGCTGGCCGGTCTGGTCCCGGTCCAGCACCGAGGCCAGGTCGAAGCGGAAGCCATCGACATGCAGATGCTGCACCCAGTGGCGCAGGCTGGCGCGGATCAGACGCCGCACCACCGGGTGGTTGGCGTTGAAGGTGTTGCCGCAGCCGGTGTCGTCGATGTAGGTGCCATCGCCGTTCTGGAGGTAGTAGTCGCCGTCCGCCAGCCCGCGGAAGCAGAAGGCCGGGCCCCCGGCGTCCCCTTCGGCGGTGTGGTTGAACACCACATCCAGGATCACCTCGATGCCGGCGCGGTGGAGCGCCTTGACCAGGTCGCGGAACTCGTCGATCACCGCCAGGGGATCGGCGCTGCAGGCGTAGCCCGGGTGGGGCGCGAAGAAGGAGATCGGCTGGTAGCCCCAGTAGTTGCGAAGCCCGCTCGGGGCCGCCAGGGGATCGAAGGCGAACACCGGCAGCAGCTCCACCGCCGTGATGCCCAGCTCCTGGAGGTAGGGGATCTTGCTGATCAGGCCCTGGTAGGTGCCGGCCTGCTCTGCTGGCAGGCCGGCGCTGGGGTGGGCGGTGAAGCCGCGCACGTGCAGCTCGTAGATCACCGTCTCACGGCAGGGCCGGTGCAGCGGGCGATCCCCCTGCCAGTCGTAGGCATGCGGATCGGCCACCACGCTCTTCATGGCGCTGCCCCAGTCGCCGGCGCTGCTGCGGCCGGGGGCGCGGCCGTAGCCCGGCGGCACCGCCAGGGCCAGCCCATGGGGATCGAGCAGCAGGTTGGCCGGATCGAACCGCAACCCCAGCGCCGGCTGCCAGGGCCCCTCCACCCGCCAGCCATAGAGCTGGCCCGGCCCGATCCCCTCCACCCGAACATGCCAGTAGTCGCCGGTGCGGTGCCGGGCGGGATCGAGGGTGAGGCGCTGGCTCGGCACGGCGTCATCGACGCGCTCGAACAGGCACAGTTCCACCGCCGTGGCCCGCCGGGCGTAGAGGCTGAAGTTGACACCGCCATCGCTGAGGGAGGCGCCCAGGGGGGCCGTGCGGCCCGGGGAAGGCCGGACCGCCGTGGTTGAGGTCATGGGCTTGGCAGGGGGGAGGGGACAGGAGCCCCTGCTTTGAATCATGGCCAGGAGAAGCGGTGGCGCCCTGCCGCGGCGCCGACCGCCCACCTTGCTTACGTTGAGTCCGCAAGCCTTTCCGCTGCTGCGCTCACCGATGGATCTTGAGATTGTCACGTTGCTGGTGCCCAGCGGGCCTTCCGTGGCGGCGGGCGTCGGCCTGCTCCTGCTGCGGCTGTTCGTGGGGCTGGCCTTCATCCGCCACGGCTGGCCGAAGCTGCGCAACCTCAAAACGTGGTCGACGGCGATGAAGACGCCGGAATGGCTCTGCTTTCTGTCGGCGGCCTCGATGTGGGGCGCCGGGATCGCGCTGATCCCCGGGCTGCTCACTCCCCTGGCGGCCCTGGCGATTCTGGTGTCGATGGCCTACGCGATGGTGCTGGAACTCGTCTCCGGAACGCCCTTCATCGCTCCCGATCCGTACCAGATCCCCGCGGGGGACTACGCCGGACCGATGGGCGTCGGTGAACCGCCCAGCTGGGAGAAGGCGGCCATGTACGTGGTGATGTGCCTGGTGCTGATCACCTCCGGTGGCGGCCTTTTTTCCCTCGACGACCTGCTGATTGCCGACCTGCTGCGCGCGATCCTCTGATCTTTCCAGACCAGGACGGCTCCGTCGAGTGGATCACGGCAGGGCGGGCAGGCGCGGGCAGGCCTCCACGAGGGTGCGGGTGATGGCGGCCTGGGGATGGCTCAGCAGCGCGGCACCGGCTCCCTGCTCCACGACGCGACCGCCGTCGAGCACGAGCACCCGGTGGCAGAAACCACCGGCCACCGAGAGGTCGTGGGTGATGAACAGCAGGCCCAGGCCGAGCTGGTCCTGCAGGCGGCGCAGCAGGCCCAGCACCTCGGCCTGCACCTCGGCGTCCAGCATGCTGACGCTCTCGTCGCAGAGCAGCACCTGGGGTTCCATGATCAGGGCGCGGGCGATCGCCACCCGCTGCTGCTGACCGCCCGAGAGTTGGCGGGGCAGCCGGTTTTCGAAGGACTCGGGCGGATCCAGCCCCACCAGGGCCAGCTGCTGCCGGGCGCGGCGGCGTGCCTCCGGGCGGGCGGCCAGCCCATGGATCATCAGGGGATCGGCCACCGCCTCCCCCACCGTCATCTGGGGGTTGAGGCAGGCCAGGGGGTCCTGGAAGACCATCTGCAGGCGGCGCCGCGCCCGCCGCAGGGCACGGCCCCGCAGCTGGCGCAGGTCGACGCCCTGGAGTCGCACCGCCCCGCCCCGCACCGGCGCCAGCCCCATCAGGGCGCGGCAGAGGCTGCTCTTGCCGCAGCCCGAGGCCCCCACCACGCCGATGGTCTCCCCCTCATGCAGCGTCAGGCTGACCCCATCCACCGCCTTGATCCAGCGCGGCTGCCAGGGAAGGGAGGGCAGGGGGTGCCAGCTGCGCAGTTCCTCCACCTCCAGCAGCACCGGTGCGGCGGCGGGGGCCTCGCTGTGGCCGCCCTCCCGCCGCCGGGCGGCCCCCACCAGCCGTTGGGCCAGCGGGGAGGCCGGCGCCGTGAGCAGCTGGTGGCTGGGGGCCTCCTCCACCAGACGCCCCTGGTCGAGCACGGCGATGCGGTCGCACCAGCGGCCGGCCATGGCCAGGTCGTGGCTGATCAGCAGCAGGGCGCTGCCGGTTTCGGTGCAGAGATCGCTGAGCTGGGCCATCACTTGCCCGGCCACGGCCACATCCAGGCTGGTGGTGGGTTCATCGGCGATCACCAGGGGCGGCTGGAGGGCCAGGGCCAGGGCGATCGCCAGGCGCTGGCGCATGCCGCCGCTGAATTCGTGGGGAAAGCTGCCGTAGCGCTCCGGGTCGATGCCCACCCGGGCCAGCAGTTCCCGGGCCCGCTGGCGGCCCCCGCCGCGGTGGGCGGCCAGGGTGTCCCGCAGGTGCTCGCCGATGGTGAGCAACGGGTTGAGCCGGGTCATCGGATCCTGGAACACCAGGCCCACCGCTTCGCCCCGCAGCCGGCGCAGGGCGGCGCGCCTGAGCTGGCGGGGGTCCTGGCCGGTCAGCAGCAGCTCCCCCTCGCAGACGCTGCCGGGGGGGAGCTGCTGCAGAACGGCCCGGGCGACGGTGCTCTTGCCACAGCCTGAGGGGCCCACCAGGGCCAGCCGTTCACCGGCGTTCAGGGTCAGGTCGAGGCCATCGAGAGTGGGCCGCTCACTGCCCGGGTAGCGCACCTGCAGCCCTCCGATCCGCAGCACCGGGGCCGGTGGGATGGACGGGGCTCTGGGGGCCATGGAAAGGGCCGGCGACGCCCAGTCTGGATGGCCGAATGCGCAAATCCCCGGGTTCGTGACGATTGCCCCATACCATGGGTGAACCCTGAAGGGTGTGATGCTGAGAGTGGCGCCGGATCCAGGTTTCCCTCCGGTGGCCTGTGCCTCGGTCCCGGCCTCTGAGTGCACCTACGATGTCCCCCTGCCGGCGTGGCTGCGCCAGAACCTCCAGCAGTTCCCGCCCGCCGGAGAGGAGGAGCGGCCGGTCGATCCGGAGGCCCTGGTGGCCACGGCCTTCGACTTCGCCTACCAGCTCCACGACGGCCAGTTCCGGGCCAGCGGCGAGCCCTACATCGTCCATCCGATCGCCGTCGCCGGTCTGCTGCGGGACATCGGCGCCAGTGCGGCGGTGATCGCCGCCGGTTTCCTCCACGACGTGGTGGAAGACACCCAGGTCACGCCCGAGGAGATCGAGGCTCGCTTCGGTGAGGAGGTGCGTGCCCTGGTGGAGGGGGTCACCAAGCTGGGCGGCATCCATTTCACCAACCGCACCGAGGCCCAGGCGGAGAACCTGCGGCGCATGTTCCTGGCCATGGCCAGCGACATCCGGGTGGTGCTGGTCAAGCTGGCCGACCGCCTGCACAACATGCGCACCCTCGGGGCCCTCAAACCCGAGAAGCAGCAGCGCATCGCCCGGGAAACCCGCGACATCTACGCCCCCCTGGCCAACCGGCTGGGCATCGGCCGCTTCAAGTGGGAGCTGGAGGACCTGGCCTTCAAGGTGCTGGAGCCCGAGTCCTATCGGGATGTGCAGCAGCAGGTCGCCACCAAGCGCAGCGAACGGGAGGAACGGCTGGGGGCCACGGTGCAGCTGCTGCGCGACCGGCTGGTGGGGACGGGCCTGCAGGACTGCGACGTGAGTGGCCGGCCCAAGCACCTCTATGGCATCTGGAGCAAGATGCAGCGCCAGCAGAAGGCCTTCCACGAGATCTACGACGTAGCGGCGCTTCGGATTCTCTGCCCGAGCGTGGAGAGCTGCTACCGGGCGCTGGCGGTGGTGCACGACATCTTCCGGCCGATCCCCGGTCGCTTCAAGGACTACATCGGCCTGCCCAAGCCCAACGGGTACCAGTCGCTGCACACGGCGGTGATCGGCCGCCACCGGCCGATCGAGGTGCAGATCCGCACCACCGACATGCACCAGGTGGCGGAGTACGGCATCGCCGCCCACTGGAAGTACAAAGAGGGGGGCTCGCCGGCGGCGGGCGACACGGAGCGCTTCAACTGGCTGCGGCAGCTGGTCGATTGGCAGAAGGACGACGGCGGCGAGGACAGCAGCGACTTCCTGGCCTCCATCAAGGAGGACCTCTTCGACGAGGAGGTGTTCGTGTTCACCCCCAAGGGCGATGTGGTGGGGTTGCGCAAGGGCTCCACCGCCGTCGACTTCGCCTTCCGCATCCACTCGGAGGTGGGTAACCACTGCCAGGGCGTGCGCATCAACGATCGCCTCTGTCCCCTGGCCACGCCGCTCCAGAACGGTGACTTCGTGCAGGTGGTCACCGCCAAGAACGCCCACCCGAGCCTCGACTGGCTCAATTTCGTGGCCACCCCCACGGCCCGCAACCGTATCCGCGGTTGGTACAAGCGCAGCCACCGTGACGACAACATCCAGCGGGGCACCGAGATGCTGGAGCGGGAACTCGGCCGCGACGGCTTCGACGCGCTGCTCAACGGAGAAGCGATTGCCCGGGTGGCGAAGCGCTGCAACCTGGTGGGCACCGAGGACCTGCTGGCGGCCCTGGGCTTCGGTGGCGTCACCCTGCAACAGGTGCTGAACCGGCTGCGGGAAGAGGTGCGCCTGAGCACTGCCGCCCCCGCCCCCACCAATGAGGAGGTGGCCGCCGGGGTGGCGGCGGCCCAGCCGCGCCTCGCCCCCCACGCCCATCCTTCGAACAGCCCGATCCTGGGGCTGGAGGGTCTGGAGTATCGCCTGGGGGGCTGCTGCAGCCCCCTGCCCGGCGAGGGGATCGTCGGCACCGTGGCCCTCGGCAACCACGGCATCACCATCCACCGCCAGGACTGCGCCAATGTGCCCCAGGTGCCGGTGGAACGGCGGCTGCCGGTGCGCTGGAACCCGCTCGGTGAGGCGCAACAGCGGCGCTATCCGGTGCGGTTGCGCATTGAGGTGCTCGATCGCGTGGGCGTCCTGAAGGACATCCTGATGCGCCTTTCCGACCACCGCATCAACGTCAGTGATGCCCGGGTGCGCACCAATGCCGGCAAGCCGGCCCGCATCGATCTGCGGGTCGAGCTGCTCAGTGCGGCCCAGTTAGGCACCACCATGGACCAGATCCGCTCAATGGCCGACGTGCTCGATCTCTGCCGCACCGGCATCGGCTGACGGCAGGGGCGCGCCATTCACTTCATGATCACCACGTCCACCCCGGGCGAACGACCACGCACCATCACGCCCACGTCGTAGTCGCTGCGGTGGAACTGCAGATTGATCTCCTCCTCCCCCAGCTTCAGCCCGTTGATGTCCAGGAGGTTGAGGCCCCGCGGCAGACAGGGGTTTTGCAGGCGCACCTCCACCCGGCTGCTGCCCTGCTCCCGCTCGATCGACATGCCGGTGATCGCTTCCAGCAGGCCGAACACACTGCCGCTGGCCCAGGCCTGGGGGCTGCAGGCCACCGGGTAGAAGGTGGGTCCCTCCTCCTCCCGGCGTGGGAAACCGCAGAACAGCTCCGGCAGCCGGAACATGGGCACGGCGCTGGCGGTCTCGAACAGGCCGGTGAGGATCTGCAGGGTTTCGGAGCGATGGCCGTAACGGGCCAGACCCATGCCGATCAGGGCGTTGTCATGGGGCCAGACGGAACCGTTGTGGTAACTCATCGGGTTGTAGCGGCTTTCCCGTTCATCCAGGGTGCGAATGCCCCAGCCGTTGAAGCTCGTGGGGGCCATCAGCTGCCTGGCCACCGCCGCTGCCGCCTGTGGGGTGGCGATTCCGGTCCACAGGCAGTGACCGGCGTTGGATGTCCGCACCTGGCAGGGCTGGCCTTCGCCATCGAGGGCCAGGGCATAGGAATCGATCGACGGTGTCCAGAAGGCCTGGTGGAAACGCAGGCGCAACGCAGCGGCCTCCTCCAGCAGGGTTTCTGCTTCGTCGTGCCGATCCAGACGGTGAAGAATCTCAGCCAGCGATCGGCGGGCACCGAAGGCATAGGCCTGCACTTCGCAGAGGGCGATCGAGCCCTCCGCTAAGCGGCCATCGGCGTGGTGAATGGAATCGTCCGAGTCCTTCCAGCCCTGATTGCGAAGGCCGTTATCGGCACCCCGCAGGTAGCGAAGGAAGCCATCGGCACTGCTGGCTTCGGCTTTGTGGATCCAGGCCATGGCCGCCTGAAGTTCCGGCAGCAGGCTGGCGACGAAATCCTGATCATCACTGCGGCACATGTAATCACCTGCCAGCATCAGAAACAGGGGCGTGGAGTCGACGGCGCCGTAGTACTTCGCGAACGGCACTTCACCGAGCGCCGCCATCTCCCCCAAGCGTGATTCGTGCAGAATCTTGCCGGGCTCCTCGTCGTGGGCAGGATCATCGACCACCGCCTGGCGGTTGGCCAGGTACCCCAGCACGCCCCGCGCCAGCCGTGGCTCCACCATCAGCATCTGGCGCGCGGTGATCAGGCCGTCACGGCCGAAGGGACAGCTGAACCATGGAACTCCGGCATAGGGGTAGAGGCCATCCTCGACCTGGCTGGCCAGCAGGTGCACGTCAGAGAAGGAGCGCATCAACCAGCTGTTGAAGGCTGGGTTGTCGCTGACCACCGAAGCGGCGCTGCGGCGGGCGTCCCGGAACCGCAGGATCGTCGCGGACATGGCGGCGTTGTAGTGCTCCTCCGCCCCCAGCGGCTTGGACAGGGGGTGGAAATCCAGCACCAGGAAGAGCCGCCGGGTCTGCCTGGGCTCCAGCGTGATCTGAAGCCTGATGTGCTCCTCGCTCACGTCCTGAACGGGATCGCTCAGACGCATGACCGTGACCCGATCCTCCCCATCCAGGCCCCGATAGATGAGCTCCAGGGTGCCGTCAACTCCGCGGCGGAGGGTGCGGCCACGATTCGATCTGTGGTAGCCCCTGACTTCGAAGATGTCACGGAAATCCGCATCCAGGCGCAGGGTCAGCGGCACCTCGATGGGCTGATCCCTGTAGCTGGTGAAGCAGAACTGCTGCAGGCAGGCGCTGGCGGTCAGCACGGTCCTGCGCTCCAGATGGACCGTCATGGCCGAAGATCCGCTGGCTCCACCATCGTCGTTGCTCAGATGGCTCACAAGCACACCGACCGCAGCGAGCTCGGTGGAGCTCAGCACCAACGGCGGCAGCCCCCACAGCAAGACCTGCAGCCGGCTGACGTGACGGGTGCCGCGATGGAAAATGCCAACATCGTCCTCAAGATCAGTGCAGATCTCGCCACGGGCATCGAGGATGGCGAAGCTTTCTTCGGTCTTGAGAACGTAGGAGGGGAGCGGATCAGGCATGCGCCGGAGTCCGGTGAGCAGGGCTGTGGCAACGATGGGCCTGGATCACATGCCGGTACAGCTGTTCATAGTCTTCCGCTTGGCGGCTGACAGAGAAGCGCACCTCGAAGTGGCTGCGGACCCTGGCCCGGTCCAGATGCTCCAGCTGGCCGACCGCGGCGATGGCCGCCTCGATCGAGTCCACCAGATAGCCGTTGACTCCATGGCGGATGACTTCGGGGGTTGAACCGTTGCGCCACGCGATCACTGGAGTGCCGCAGGCGTTGGCCTCAATCATCACCAGGCCGAAGGGTTCCGGCCAGTCGATCGGAAACAGCAGGGCGAGGGCGTGGCCCAGTAACTCCTGCTTGCCGGCATCGTTCACCTCGCCGATGAACTCCACCAGGGGATTGTCGCGCAGCAGTGGCTCAATCTGGTCGTGGAAGTAGGGGGTGTCAACTGGATCGATCTTGGCGGCCACTTTCAGTGGCAGTCCTACAGCCGTCGCGATGGCGATGGCCCGATCCAGCCGTTTTTCCGGTGAAATGCGGCCCACGAAGGCCAGGTATGGCTTGGCTGTGGCTTCGTAGCGATAGAGATCGTTGGGTAGACCGTGATACACCGTCCCTACCCAGTTGGCCTCAGGCACAGGCTGACGCTGGGATTCAGAGATCGATACCAGAGGCACCTGACGGAAATGCTTGTAGAGCAACTTCTCCTCCGGCGCATGAAGGGGGCCATGAACCGTGCTCAGATGGGGCGCCTCCATGAGTCTGGCTAAAGGGAAATGCAGGGGCCCATTGTGGAAATGGAGAATGTCAAAGTCATTGAGATGCGCGATCACATGATCAAGCTGGATCGTGTTGTGCACTTGTGGGTCAGCAGCATGCCCGCTCAAGCGCAGGGCCTTCGGCACACAGGGGTAGAGTTGGGCGCTGGTCTGGGAGTCTCCGCTGGCAAAGAGGACCACGTCATGGCCACGCTTCACCAGTTCCTCGGTGAGGTAGTGAACAACTCTTTCAGTGCCTCCATAGCCAACCGGCGGAACGCTCTCATGGAGTGTGGATATCTGCGCGATTCTCATGCACACATTTCTTCCTCAGGTACTACGCTCACTAAAATCTTATCCAGAAATCTCCAGGTGGATGGCAACACTGCAGATCTGCTGCAGGACCTAGGGACTGCGTTCATCTTCAGGCCAGGGCTGGTCGGGTGGTGCTTCCCCCAGGAGGGGTGGGGCCGCCACCAGTGACTCCCGTCGTGATCTCCACTACCGCGAGGCGCCGCGATCGACCGCGCGCACAGCGGCTCTGAGTCAAGCATCGGTGAAAATCCTGGAGTTCGCAGGATTTTGCAGGCAGAGCATCCGTCGATTGCAGCTCAACGTGATGCGAACTTCTCGACATCAAGGAAGGACCTGGCTATCCCATGCTAGGGCCTTAAGGATTAAATTCTGACTCCTAAAGATGGTGAGGCTGACCCAATCTTTTTCTGCCCTGATGCTGGGCATCGCCACGCTTGGCTTGTGACCCCTGCCAAGGCCGACACCGTCAAGGCACGCTGCAATGGGTTTCCCAAGGGAGAAGATCGCGCCACCTCTTCCGGCCCTTGCACTTTTTCGCAGCGCCTGGGAGCCGTGGGAATTCAGCTGGCCACAGGCACCCTCTATGAGCTGGTGCCTGTGGGTGACCAACCTGGAAACTATCGAGACCAAAAGGGGCGCGCGGCCTACCGGCAATCCGGGCTGGGTGAGCAAGGGCAGATTTACCGCCTCGCTACAGAGTCGATCTTTGTTTATTGGTAACCGTTCACGGGGTGTGCCGGCCTGACCTTGACATGACGTAGGCAGTCACCACTTCATGATTGATGCACAGCTCATTTGCTCAGCCTCTCAGCGCGCACCTTTCACTGCTCTGGTCGCTCTGC